>Ga0154020_10003462_pt1 | contig 18982 bp, 17 predicted proteins | sample Klosneuvirus_201_FD_109709 | JGI IMG/M metagenome (GOLD analysis project Ga0154020, IMG submission 109709) | Active sludge microbial communities from wastewater, Klosterneuburg, Austria - Klosneuvirus_20160825_MG | ecosystem: Engineered > WWTP > Aerobic digester > Activated sludge | place... | reverse complement strand
TTTTATCCCAGCAAATAGGCTTGTTTGAGCCAGCCGATGACTTCCGGAGTTACATCGGCTGGTTGCTCGATTTGCAACCGATGCGAACACATGGCGTTGGAGCTAGTGGAAAGTTCCAACTTGCCTGTTGGGGTCGCGTCCTTTAAGTTTAGGCCGATATCGAGGCGGGTTTTGGTGCTGGGTTGGATCAGAGCAAATTGTTTGTTACGCCGCAGGCTGACGTAGGCTTTTTTAGGTGCAAGCTCCACATCAGGGCCGAATTTTTCAATTTCAGCCATCAGCGCTTGGTAAATCCGGAATAGGTCTTCTTTGCCTTTGTACTGTTCTGCGATGAGATCGGTGGTTTCCGACAGGCTGGCAGCGTCCGATTTGAGTGTAGAGTGCGCTACCAGATTGGCAAATCCGTGCCCGAACTGGTGTTCCGTTTTTAGAAACGCGATGATTTCGCCGTGTTTGACCAACCCGGTGTTTCGTACGATAGCCACCCATTGCTCCAGCGATTTGCCTGTGTTTTTTTGGAGGTTGGCGAGCATGGTTTCGAGTGCTTTGTCCATGTAAATATTTTTTGTTTCAAAAATGTGCGCACAAAGGTGTGGAGCGGCCTCGAATAAAACAATAAAAACACAAATTGTTTTTAATTTAACCATCCAAACTCTGTCCGGAACCGGTACGAAAACGTGTAGTGGAGGTACACGAAGGCGTTTTGGTACCATTCGCGGGTGCCCGTTATTTGAGAATTGCGCCAGCGCCAACCGGCTCCCACAGAGATGCCGGGGCGGCCGATGAGGTTGAGGAAATCGGCAGAAACGGAGATGGAATGATCCAGCCGGTCGCCGAAACCGAACTCGTCGAAGGCCGTATCGTCCGCGCCGTTCCGGCGACTGGCGAGCAGGTACGAGGCGGTGTATCCTGCGGAAATACCCCAACCCCGTTCGAAGGTCACGCCACCGATGTGTAAGGCTGGTTTTCGGGCAATAAAACGCAACATAACCGGCGTCACATCGAGGTGGCACAGGCGCAAGCTGTCGGTACCGGGCTGGAGGCTGGTCTGGCCGTAGCCCAATTCGCCCTGCCACCAGAAGAGAGGGAAATTGTTTTTTCGAATACGCCGCAAGGTATGCGCATCGAAATTCGGGTTTTGTACTTTCCCAAGGGCATAACGCAGGGTGAGGCCGAGGCCCCATCCGGAACGAACGGCATCGTTCGCGAAGTGCTGGGTGAATTTCAGCCCGAGCATGCCCGGGTAACAAAATGCCGGGATGCCGACCGGGACAATGGCTACGGGCGTGATTTCGCTTCTTCCGTCCATGGAAATCGTCCCCTTTGCCCGGATGGTGTCGCCCAAACTCAAGGTGTGGTTTCGCAAGGTACGGATGTCATAGTGAATTTTGCCCCAGGTGGAATCAGTGGAAAAGCCAAGAGCAACGGCATCGCCCACACCGTTGAGTTTGCAGTTCCCGGGTCCGGATGAGGGAGGAGGAGGAGTTGTCCAATAAATCTCTGTGGCTGTGGCTTCGGTGAGACTTAAGCAGCCCGGGATAGATGTGTTGGCAGGAGCATTCACGCCGGGGCCGAAGAGCAGGGGATCCACATCCATGTTGACTTCAAGTTTTGTGGCCGAGATAGATCCGTCATTTTGAAAGTGTACGGAATAATTCAGTGTTTGCTCGGTAGTACCGGGTTCTAGATATGCCGGCTCCACGAGAATGTAGTTGGGATCGGCGGCCCAGTTAATGGATAAGGCTTCGGTTATTTCCTGATAGAAACTGTAGGAGTCGGTGACAGAGGCCGAAACTCCGGCAGCGTTGTCAATTGATTTGGATGCTCCGATTAACGATAGCAAGGATTGCTGATTGGGAGGATTTCCAGCCTGGGGGTCATCGTATGCGATGAAGGCAAAAACAGGGCGTTGGATACTGGAGGTGTTCGTGATTAACTGACCGAGCGTACTATTGGCGCTTATATCCAAAAAAATAGTTCGCTGTCCATTAGTCTTACTGTTAAGCCCGTCAAAGCGCCACATAAGCCCCCGGAGCGGATACGGGGATTGTCGGCCGGCCGGTACTGTAATAATTTCAGCATCTTCGGGCGCCCCTTCGATACTTTCAATTTGCATGTCGTTGTCTGTATATAAAAAACCGACGACTCCGGAAACATCGGTTTTTGCATCTGCAATTGACTGGTAGGTAATAGCCATCGTGAGGCCTTTTCCCGGTCGGGTAGCACGCCAGTTGACCTGGAGTTCAATAGCGGAATCGGGACTATGGATCATTGGGTACGTAGTATTGTCGAAATGAAGGGCCGGGGAGCCGTCTTTTGCCGAGATACCCACCTTCTTTTTTTTCTTTTTTTTGAAAGGATCGTAATCATCGGAATAAATGGGTTTGAGAGATACCTCCACATCAAACTCAAGAGGGGTGCTTGTCGCCGGAAATGTGTGTACCGGCATACTGTCCGTACTGTAGGTCTGGTCGCCGAATTTCCAAAAATACCGCCACCGGGGCACCTCCGTTTGGGCCGAATTAATCGGGTGGGGTGGGTTGTTGAGGGCAGTAGTTGAAGGAACCGCCGGCCATAGCAGAGAAAACTTGTACGCATTGCTGAAAAAAGTGCCCGCAACGCCTGGATTGGGTACTGGAGTGGCGGTTATCTCAGGCAGGGTTGGTTCGGGAACCGGGTCGGGCCAAGGCTGTGCATGGACAAAAAAGGGGGACATTACGGCAACAAGCACGGTTGTGCTCATGAACTGAGAACATTTCATACCATCAAGATTAGATGTTTTACACGTTGGTTGCAACTGTCGGAGTTTGTCGTTGTACCTCAACCTCCCCGACGCAATAAAGGTAGGACGCACTATGAAAAGTCGGTATATTTTTTTAGGCTGCCGGAAAATGCATTCCCGGAATTCGCCCATCCAGATAATTTGTAATTACTTTCGTTCCCCAAAATTACCCGCTCAACCTCCTAACCCGTAACCTCCTAACCTAAAAAATGTACCCATGTCGGAACCTGCCACTTACCTCGCCATCACTGCCTGGGCCGAAGAAGATCGGCCACGTGAAAAAATGCTCCTGAAAGGGAAAAACGCCCTGACCGATGCGGAATTACTCGCCATCCTGATCGGCTCGGGCACGGTGGGACAAAGCGCTGTCGCCCTGGCACAAGGCGTGCTTGCCTCGGTCGGATGCAACTTGCAGGAGTTGGGCAAACGCTCCGTATCGGAACTCCAACGGTTCAAAGGCATTGGCCGGGCCAAGGCCATAGCCATCGCGGCAGCACTCGAACTGGGTCGCCGGCGCCAGTTGTCCGACCTGCGCGAGCGCCCCCGCATTTCTGGCAGCCTGGATGCCTTCCGCGCCATTGCGCCCCTGCTCACCGACCTGCACCACGAAGAGTTCTGGGTGTTGCTGCTCAACAAGGCCAACGAAGTGATCGCCCGCGAACGCCTGAGCACCGGCGGATCGGCAGGCACCGTAGTGGACACGAAAATACTGTTCAAAACAGCACTCGATGCCCGCGCTGTGGCCGCTGTGGCCGTACACAACCACCCCTCCGGCAACCTTCAACCCAGCCAGGCTGACATCGAACTCACACGCCGCCTGCGCCAGGCCGGCGACCTGCTCGACCTGCCCTTGCTCGATCACCTGATCGTGTCCGAACGCGGGTATTTCAGTTTCGCGGATGAGGGTATATTATAGCAGGTCCGATTGGATAGGCGGACACGTTTGATCCTTGGCGTACATTTGTCTGCCACCTTAGGCGCTGCGAACCTGTCCTTGGAATGATTGTTCAGACAAAACGAAAACAACGTGAAACAAAACAGCACATTTTCCCGCGCCGCATTGGCGGCTATTGCCCTTTTGGCACTCTTTTCGATCACAGCTTGCGACACGGGTTCCTGTCGCAACCTCAACGGCCGCTGGTCCACCCGAGAAGGGCAGTCTATACTTTTCCAAAAAAACCAAAAAGCGCTTTGGCTCACCCGTTTTGGAAGCCAGGTGGATACCGTGCCGATGAGATTTCGCTACGATTGCAAAAAAGAACCGGTGGAACTCGACCTTTCGCAGTTCCAAACAGGGCCGCTGGTCGGCAAGACCCTGTTCGGCATTCTCGAATGGAACAGCGACACGTCGTTCCGCTTCAACGCGGAAGCCGGTACCGATCCGGCCATCCGGCCCAAAACCTTCGAGAGCGACCAAACCCTGAAGTTTTTTTTGGAACGCAATGGCAGTAAGAAAATGAAATGAACACGATGGGTACGATGCGTATTTTCCTGGTGATTTTCGCCGGAACGGTTTCGTTTAATGCGACCGGCCCGACCGACCTGCCGGCCTTGCGTCCGGTGGGGGCACTTGCCGATTCCGGGTTGGTACTGCCGTTTGGCCCCCCCGATCCGCAGGATCAGGCATTTTTTGAAAACAAGGTAAGCATTGCCTGCACCGAGCAAAGCCTGCCCGACCGTGTGTTGGCTGTGGCCAAATCGTTCATCGGCACGCCTTACGCTACGGGTACTTTGGATACTGAAGCAGAGGAGCATCTGACCGTCAATTTGCGTGCGGTAGATTGTTGGACGTTCATGGAGGCAAGCATGGCCATCGCGCTGGCCGCCGCTACGTCCGAGCCGGCTTTCGACACCTTCCAGTATTACATCCAACAGTTGCGCTATTGGGGCGGCTCCATCAATGGCTATGCCTCGCGTATCCACTACTTTTCCGGCTGGCTGTTGCAAGCCGAAAAACTCGGCTACCTCCGCGACATGTCCCGAGACCTCGGCGGCGTGCCTTACCGGAATAACATCGGCTACATGACCGCCCGCCCGAACAAGTACCCGCGCCTCAAGGATCCGGCCGTGCTGCGCCAAATGCGTCAGATTGAAGACCGCCTGAACAGCCATCCGTGGTATTTCATCCCGCAGGGCCGGATCGAATCCATGGAGCATTTGATACAGGACGGCGACCTCGTGGCCCTGACCTCGGGCAAACGGGACCTCGATATTGCCCATCAGGGTTTTGCCATGCGGAGAAACGGCCGCGTGTACCTGCTACATGCATCCTCCCTTGGCCGGCGCGTGCTCGTGTCCGGCCAACCACTGGCCCGGTACGTGATTTCCCAAAAAGGCCAGACAGGTATCATGGTCGCCCGCTTGTCTCACCCTAAATCGGTTTTCAGTCAAACACAGGAGGCGAAGCAATAAGCCCCGGCTTGGTACTACCTTTGCACTTTCAAAAAGCCGGAAACCTTCAAGCCGGAAACCTTCAAACCCTTCAACCCCTCCTTTCGCTATGGTCTTCCTGTTTTTAATCGAAAACGAGGCCATAAATGGACGGAGTCGGCGTTTATTGGGGGATCGTCACGAAAAACGCGGCCTGTTGTCAGTTTCAGGCAGTCGTCTGGCCGGCATTTCGGCATGGTTTTTTTGTGACGGAACCGTGATTTCAACCAAAAACAGCACAACATGCTTTCAATGAGCAAACAGTATTGGATCATGGGGACAGCATTGGCTTTCCCATTTTTCCTCGATGCACAAAAAGAAAAAGAAAACCTGATCGCGTTTGCAAACCCTTCTTTTGAGGGCATCCCCAAATGTTGCGAGGCCCCGTCGGGCTGGTTCAACTGCGGCAAAACGGATGAAAGCCCGCCCGACATCCAGCCCGGTTTTTTCCAGGTGACCAAAGCGCCCAACCACGGCGATACCTACGTGGGCTTGGTGGTGCGCGACAACGAAACCTGGGAGTCTATCGGACAGCGGATTCCCCGCCCCCTGGAGGTCAATGAATGCTACGAGTTTTCCTTAGACCTGTGCCGAGCCGAGCTGTACCTGAGCCTGAGCCGTACCACCGGCGACGAGGTCAACTATGCCACACCGGCCAAAATCCGCGTGTGGGGCGGCATGGGCTACTGCGACAAACGCGAAATGCTGTACGAAACGCCCCTCATCACCACCACGCGTTGGCTAACCTACACCTTCCGGATCACCCCCAAAAAAGGGAGTTACCCGTTTATTTGTATCGAAGCGTATTACAAAACGCCCACGCTTTTCCCCTACAACGGGAATATCCTGATAGACAACGGGACGCCCATCACGCAGATTGACTGCAACATGAAGCCGAACGAGGAACGTCAGCCGGTTGTAGCCGAAAAAACGACGCCCACCAATACGACCAAAAAAGCGGAAACCCCACCGATAGTCGTCAAGTCAGCTCCCGCCCCCCCACCGGCAGCAGCAGAAAAAATCACCCGCGAAGGCCTTAAACGGGGCAGTACAATCCGGCTGGAAAACGTCTATTTCGACGCCGACAAATATGTCCTCAAGCCCGAGTGTGTCCCCGCCCTGATGGTGGTGTACGATTTCCTTGTCGAAAACCCGGACGTGGTGCTGGAAGTCGGCGGGCATACGAACAACCGCCCCACCCCGGAGTTTGCCGAAACGCTCTCTACCAGCCGGGCCAAGTCCGTGGCCGAATGGCTGATCGGCAAGGGCATCCCTAACGAACGCGTGCAGTACAAAGGCTACGGCAAGAAATTCCCGATCGAAACCAACGCCACACCCGAAGGCCGCAAACGCAATCAGCGCGTGGAGATCAAGATTTTAAGTATAAATGGGTGAGGGGGATTGATTCGATTGTTTCGATTGTTTCGAATAAAAAAACGCCGATGAAATCCAGCCTTGTCCTCGTTTTCATGTTGTCGGTAACGGTCGCCAGGGCGCAATTTACCGCTCAATACTTCTCTGTGGGCGACAGCCTTTTCGTTTGGGCAAAGGACGGGTTGTCGTTGCGCTCGGAACCTTTGGCAAAATCTTCAAAGAAACGGGGACTGTCCTACGGCACACCGGTGGTGGTGGTAGGGGGAAGCAAATCCGACTCCATAACAGTCATCCCGGCAGCAACCGACAAGGAAGGCCAACGAACACCCGCTTTCAGGCTGCATGGCCGCTGGTTGCGGGTATCTGCCGGACGAGATACCGGGTATGTGTTTGACGGATACCTGTCCAAGATGGAGCCGTTCAAACCCAAACAGGGTAAGCATTTTTCGATTAGTGCCTGGCTTGAACAAACCTCCAGTAAACTAAGTACCCGGGAATATCCTAACGGCCATACCATCGCATACGCGAATCACATTGTGGAATCCGAACATCATGGCGAAGGGGGTGGCTATTCCCGATACTACTTTCCCCGCGACTGGAGTTTTCACGACGGTTTTTTGTTGCTCAACTACTTCTCCTCGGGGTTGTTGCATATCAGCAGAGAGGAAATTGCCGAATGTGAAGTATTCATCCTTACACTAAATCAGGATTCACTTTTTCTCGAATCCATCGGATTGCGGGGAGGAATTTACAACAGGTTCAGAATGCTTTTCCTCGACGATTTTTTGATTATTGAGTGGGGTAAAGGGTGCTAGATCGTTTTTAAAGGCGGGCTGCTATGTGTTTAATTTTATACCGGGTAGTTCCGACTATTTTTGGTTGATAACGTTCTGAATCTCGTTTTTCGAGGACTGACTCACGCCGCAATCTGAAGCATATCGGTTCCAGTTTTTGACAACGCTTTGCACCTCATCGAGAAGCGCGCCGGCATTTTTCATTTTGAAATAGTCGGCCAACTTCAGCAGGTGCTGTTTGCCGGGATTTGCACTCTCGCCCGCAACCATTGTGCTGTGCATGCCGTGGCTCGACCAGGAAAATGTCAGGTCGTAAGCTGGCGCCAAACGCCAGGCGCCACGGTCGTCCATCAGGAACGAGACGTTTTTGCTGTGGTCGTCGCGGTTGTTGGCAAACACATTGAAGGCCGCGAGACGCAAGATTTTTTCATAAGCCCGTGCGTCTTTTTCAAGGATAAAGGCGCAGTCCATCAAATGTCCGTAATCCAGAGCGCTCATCCTGAAATTGTCGTGCAGGATGCCGGCAGCCGAATGCAGGTGCCGACGGTAGTTGCCTTGCCGGTCGAACCGTTTAGTACCAAAGTAGGCTCTGCCCGATTTTCCTTCGAAGAGCCGGGCCTCACTCATTTCAAGACCCGCGTCGAGTGCCATTTTGTGGTATGCCAACTCGATGTGGGCAATGTCGGGGCTGTCCGTATGAGAGGGGAATTTAATCAGCCAATGCTCGTAGCCGGCCGGCAACAGTTTTTCATTTCCCATCAAATGGCCGGTTTGTGCGTTGTAGCCGACTAAAATCTTCGGTCTTGCACCACCCGACGAACCGCCCAGATTGAAAAGTTCGTCCAGCACATCGGTGACAGCACCGGAGATGATCTGCCGGGTGGCGCCAGCGATTTCGTCCAACTCTATTTTGAACTCGGCCGCACGCTCAACCGGCATCTCGGGCCGATAGATCAAAGCCCCCATGCCGTTGATTCCCACAAAAGCCAGGCGGTCGAGCGGGGTGATGTCGCCCACCGAAATACCTTTCGCAGCCAAGGCCCTGTCGAGCAACAACCTGCCCCAGCCGTCGGGCAATGAATCCGCAAACACACCGAACAGGCCATCAAAAGGCGCTTCGTTCGCAGTGTTCACCTCGTTGTTCAATTTCAGTTTGAAGGGTGAAATTTCCAATCCTCGTTTTATGAAGGCGGGATAATACCGGAAATAGATCAGCCGTCCATCACTTACCAATTCGCCCACTTCCATTTCATCTGCATCGAACTGGATAGAGACAACCAATTTTTTTACAAGCTCCATCAGCCTCTTGTTTTGTCACTGAACAATTTTTCTACCTTTCCCAAATCTTCACCGGGGTTCAGGAGCAGATCAAAATCAGGCAGCCGGTCAAGTATCTCCGCCAGTTTCAACAGGGATTCCAGGGAAATCTGTCCCGTAGTCTCAAAACGCTTGAGGCTGCCCAACGATACCCCTGAACGCAGGGCCAGTTGGCTTTGGGTAAACCCGGCCTGCTTCCGCAGTGCTTTGTGCCGTTGCGCTATTTCTTCCAATACGTCGGATGGTTTTTTGTTCAACCCGAATTTTAGCATGCGGTTAATATTTTGGCCAAAAGTAGATTTTTTTCAAAAAAATGGCTAATATTTTGAATTAAATAATTGCGTTTAAAATCTGTGGAATACAACCGGTTTCTAAAAAAGCAACCTGACCTGGGGAGCCGCCCCTGTTTTTTTGCCGGGTATAAGATCAAAAAAAAGAGGCCGTCCCACAGATGATTTTGTGAGACGGCCTCGCTTTTTTGCCTACACGTAAATGCTCCTCAATTCAACTTATCCAAATCCCGGATCAGAATCGAGTTCCGGTTGAAGTGGATGAGGTTGGACTTGCGCAGTTCGTTCAGGATGGCCGTCACCGTTTGGCGGCTGGCGCCCACGAGGTTGGCAATGTCCTGCTGCGTGAGGCCGTGTTTGACTAATGTTTCGTAGCCCACCTGGCGCCCGCGGGCGCCAGCGCTTTCTTTCAAAAACTCCACGATGCGGGTGCGCACATCTTTCAGAATGAGCGACTCCCACTGGCGCTCCGCCCGGCGAAGACGTTCGCCGAGGTACAGCATGACCGCCTGGGAAAGGGCAAAGTTGCGTTCCATGAAGTGTTTGAAATCGGCCACGCGGATCGTGCAGTACTTCACGTCCTGGTTCATGGCGCTGGCAAATTCAGCACGGCGGGCTTCGCCGGTCAGCCCCAGTTCGCCAAATACGGTTTGGGGATGCTGAATACTCTTGATGATTTCGCGCCCGTCCGGCGAATAAATGCCGATCTTGATGGTGCCTTGCAGAAGCAGACAAATGTAATCACTCGGTTCATCGGCCAGATAAATGTACCCGTGTTTGTACGCCGTGCGTACTTCGGACACAAGCGCCAGCTCGCGGAGTTCGTCTGGACTTAAGGCGGAAAGGATTGGGAATCGTTGTAGCATGTACAGTACGTCCATGGTAGAAGATTGTTACGGATTAGAATGAAGATTGGTTGACGGTAGCTGCAAACCAAGAATTATGCCAAGGGTGTGTTTATTCCGGCATTTCGCCCTGAATTGATCTTCAAGGTTTTACTTTTACCCACTCAAAAAATGGCGCGTACCTTACTGCGCCGTTTTTCACTACCCAACTTGTGTTACTATGTTAACAGTCAAAGCGTTTTCCCTACTGACGGAGTTCGACATCTCCCTGTTCCAGGCCGGCAAACATTTCCGCATGTATCAAAAATTGGGCAGCCACCTTGTGGAGTGCGACGGCGAGCACGGAGTCTACTTCGCCGTATGGGCGCCGCACGCCCGACAGGTGTCGGTCACCGGTACATTCAACGACTGGAGCCCCAAAAGCCACGTGTTGCTGCCCCGTTGGGACAAAAGCGGAATTTGGGAAGGCTTTATTCCCAATATCGGAAAAGGCACGGTGTACAAGTACCACATCACGATGCAAAACGGGAAGGGTTTGGACAAAGGCGACCCGTACGCGCTCCGTTGGGAAACGCCGCCCCGAACCGCATCCATCGTGTGGGACTTTGAGGATCACCACTGGAACGACGAAAAATGGCTCGACAAACGCCTGCTCCGCGCCGGAAGCCCCCAACCCTGGTCGGTGTACGAGGTACACCCCGGCTCCTGGAAAAAAATACCCGAAGACGGAAACCGCTCCCTCAATTTCCGCGAACTGGCCGACGATCTGGTGCCCTATGTCAAGGATATGGGTTTTACCCACATCGAACTCATGCCGGTTATGGAACACCCCTATTTCCCGTCCTGGGGGTACCAAATCACAGGTTTCTTTGCCCCTTCGGGTCGCTTCGGGTTGCCCGAAGATTTTATGTACTTCGTGGATGTATGCCACCAGGCCGATCTCGGGATCATTCTCGATTGGGTGCCCTCGCATTTTCCCGGCGACATCCACGGCCTGTACCTGTTCGACGGTTCACACCTGTACGAGTATGCCGATATGCGGCGCGGCTTTCATCCCGACTGGAACAGTTATGTGTTCGACTACGGGCGCAACGAGGTGCGCTCCTTCCTCATCTCGAACGCCTTGTTTTGGCTCGACAAATACCACATTGACGGCTTGCGCGTGGATGCCGTAGCCTCCATGCTCTACCACGACTACTCCCGCAAGGAGGGCGAGTGGATTCCCAACATTCACGGCGGGCGCGAAAACCTCGAAGCCATTTCGTTTTTGCGCGACTTCAACGATGCAGCCTACAAAAACTACCCCGGCACCGAGACCATCGCCGAAGAGAGCACGGCTTTCCCCGGCGTGAGCAAACCTACCTGGGACGGCGGCCTGGGCTTCGGCCAAAAATGGATGATGGGCTGGATGCACGACACGCTCAATTATTTTAAACGCCCGCCGGTGTTCCGCCGCTGGCACCAAAGCGAGGTCACGTTCTCGATGGTCTACGCGTTTTCGGAGCGGTTCATGTTGCCGCTCAGCCACGACGAGGTGGTGCACATGAAAGCCTCCCTGTTGTACAAGATGCCCGGCAACGAGTGGGAAAAATTTGCCAATCTGCGCGCCTTGTTCGGCCACCAGTGGACACACCCCGGCTCGCATATCCTGTTCATGGGCGGCGAGTTTGGCCAAACCACCGAATGGAGCCACGATCGCGGTGTGGTTTGGGAACTGCTGCAGTACGACTTTCATGAGGGCTGCCGGCAGTGGGTGCGCGCGCTCAACCACCTCTACGCCGAACACCCGGCATTGTGGTGGTATGCTTTTTCACCGGAAGGATACGAGTGGATCGGCGGCGACGATACCGAAAATTGTGTGCTGGCCTACCTCCGAAAAGGACGATCCACAGATAAGATGCTGCTGGTGATTTGCCATTTTAAGCCCGGTGTCCTGGAAAATTATTCTGTCGGCGTGCCCTACGGCGGTACCTGGCGCGAAGTACTCAACAGCGACGACACCCGTTTCGGGGGTAGCGGCGCCACCAACGGCGATATAAAAGCCGAAAAAAAGGCCTCCCACGGACAAGAACATTCGATCACCTTCAAACTCGCGCCCTTAGCCGTGCAAATTTTTGAAGGTCAGGATTTACCGAAATCCAAACCCGTAAAAAGCGGAAAACAGGCAGGCAAGTTGCCCGCAGGTCAAAAAACCACGGGTAATAAGCAACTCGAAAAGCAGGCCAAGAGCAAATCCGGAAAAGCGCAGCCGATCAGTGTGCGTTCGTAATCTGAACGGTGATCACCGACTTTGGACATAATGCGTACATTTGCCGGACTTTTGCCGAATCCCGTATTTTTTCATCATACGCCCAGCTTGCTCCCGGCATGGACATCACGGCCGCACAACTTGCCACCCTACTCAAAGGCACCCTCGAAGGTGACCCCAACGCCACCGTCCGTCAGCCGGCGCGCATCGAAGAAGCCCAGGCGGGCGATTTCGCCTTTCTGGACAATCCCAAGTACGAATCCTACGCGTACACCACCAAGGCGTCCATTTTGATGGTTAACAAATCGTTCCAGCCGGTACAACTCGTATCGGCCACGCTGATCCGGGTGGACGATGTGCGCAGTAGCCTCGCCTCCCTGTTGGAAATCTTCAACGACATCGTATCGCCCAACGGCATACCGCCCCAAATTGACGGATTGGCCAGTGTGCACGCCAGTGCCCAGGTGGGCGCGCAAAGTGCCGTCGGTGCTTTCTGCGTGGTGGAAGCCGGCGCCATGATCGGCGACAACTGCACCATATACCCGCAGGTGTTCATCGGTCGGAACGTACGCATCGGCAACAATTGCAAAATATACCCCGGGGTGCGCGTGCTCCACAATTGCATTATCGGCGACAACTGTGTACTGCACCCCAACGCCGTCATCGGCGCCGACGGGTTCGGGTTTGCCCCCCAGCAGGATAACTCGTGGAAAAAAGTGCCGCACGTCGGCAACGTCATCCTCGAGAACCGCGTGGAAATAGGCGCCAACGCCTGCATTGACCGCGCCGCGCTTGGCAGTACTATCCTGCGCGAAGGCGTCAAAATTGATAACCTCGTGCACATCGCCCACAACGTGGAGGTGGGCAAAAACTCTGTGATGGCTGCACAGGTCGGCGTGGCCGGAAGTACCAAAATTGGCGAAAACGTGCAACTCGGTGGCCAAACAGGCATTGCCGGGCACCTCACCATTGCCGACGGTACCAAGGTGCAGGCCCAAAGCGGCATTGCCTCCTCCGTGCGGGAGCCCAACCAGGCGCTGTTCGGGGCACCCGCCATTGACTACAACGACTTCGTGCGCGCATATGTCGTGTTCAAAAACCTGCCGGATCTTCAGAAAAAAGTGCGGGCAATGGAGCGTATGCTCAAGGAAATGCGCGGAGAGTAACCGACTAAGGCGCCAAACGCTCGATTTCCCAACCCTTTTCCGTGCGGGTGTACAGGATGCGGTCGTGCAGCCGGCTTTCCCGGCCTTGCCAAAACTCGACACATACCGGTCGCACCCGGTACCCGCCCCAAAATGGCGGCAAGGGTAGTACCTCATCGTGCTTGAACGTGGTCGCCAGTTCGTGCACCTTGTCCTCCAGCACGTTGCGGTTTTCGATGGGGCGGCTCTGCGGGCTGGCCCATGCCCCGATCTGGCTTTCCTTTGGCCGGCTTTGAAAATACGCCTGCGACTCCGCTTCCGATACCCGCTCTACTGCGCCTTCGATGCGCACCTGCCGCTCCAGTTCGAGCCAGGTGAACAGCAGGGCGGCCTGCGGATTGTCGTCCAGTTCAGCGCCTTTCCGGCTTTCGTAGTTGGTATAAAAAACAAAACCCTGGTGGTCAAACCCCTTGAGCAGTACGGTGCGGGCGCTGGGGCGCCCGGTACGGGTGGCCGATGCGAGGGTCATGGCATTGGGTTCAGGAAGTTCGCTTTCGAGGGCTTCCCGGAACCAGTGATCAAACTGCTCGATCGGGTCGGTTTTTACGTCGGTCTCGGAGAGCGATTCCGAGGTGTAGTTGCGCCTAAGAGAGGCGATATTAGGCGAAGTTGCGGGCATGGCGTATGCGTTTTTTGTTCGGGCGAAAGTAACCGCCAAGCAGCAGATTTTGGCCACGTCGCCTGAATTTTCGTTTCCTTTGCCGCGTACTTTTTAAGAAGCACGTCGCCCATCATGCTCGTCAAAGCCTCCTCCATCACAAACCTCACCGATGCCCGCTACTTCGCCGCCAAGGAAGTGGCCTACATGGGTTTCAACCTCGAAGAAAATACCGCGGGCTACCTCGACCCCATGTACATGAAAGCGATTCGGGAATGGGTGCAAGGCCCGAGGATCGTCGGCGAATTCGACCGAACGCGGGCTGCCGTTGTGCGCGAGGCCGCTGCCTTTTTCGGTCTGGACGCAGTGCAGGTCACCCAAACCGACGGCCTGTCCGAACTGGACGGCTTGGAGGTGATCCTCTACCTGCACGGTACAACGAATCCCGACTCCCTTGTGCCTGTTTTGCAGCGCGCTGCTTCGGTCGTTTCCTATATTCTGCTCGATTTTTCAACGCCGGACCTGTCCGCCGCGCTCATGGGTACACGGACCGATGCCTGGAAAAATTTGTTTGCGGAGTACCCCGTCCTGCTCGATGTGCATCTGCCTGCCGGGGAATTGCCCGAACTGTTGCAAAAACTGAAACCGGCCGGGCTGGCCTTGCGCGGCGGGACGGAAGAACGCGTTGGGATCAAGTCATTTGACGAGGTGGACGCAATTTTTGATATTCTTGAAGGTTGGAAGATTTCTGGTTAGAGGGTTTCTGGTTAGAGGGTTTCCGGCTAATTGAGTTTAGGTAACCAGAAACCCTCTAACCAGAAACCCTCAAACCAGAAACCCTTTTATTACTTTTGCACACATGAATAACGAAACAAAACAAACAGAATCTTCCCAAAAATTCGACGCCCCCAACGCCCCCAAACCGGTGGGCCTGTACCCGCATGCGCGGCGCGTAGGCAACCTGCTGTTTCTTTCCGGAATTGGCCCGCGCGACCCGGAGACCGACGGCGTGCCAGGGCTGAAACGCAGTCCGGCTGGCAACTTCACCGAGTTCGACTTTGCGGCGCAGGTACACTCCGTATTCCGCAATGTGCGGGCCGTGCTCGAAGCCGGCGGCGCCCGCTGGGAAGACTTGGTGGACGTGACTGTTTTCCTCACAAACATGGAGCGCGACTTCCACATATTCAACCGGATTTACGCCGAATACTTCCACGACAACCAGCCCTGCCGCACTACCGTGGGCATTGACAGCCTGCCCACGCCGATTGCGATAGAGTTGAAGTGTGTGGCGGTTGTCGGGTGAATTCGCTACTAGAAGCCCTTCCAGGTTTGATAAACCTGAAAGGGCTAAGTAGAGTAGTATGTGCGGTGCGTCTGGTTACGGCTGCTCAAACATCCCGTAGTACATCTTCAGCGTCTCGTCCTTTTCCTTTTCGCGAATATCGGCCAGGAGGAGGCTCAGTTCTTCGGCCTTGGCGGTATTTTCATTGCCGCGGTAAAAATTGCGCAGGTCGGCAATCGCTTTGGTATTGGCAAACCGGCGCCACAGGCTGTTGTTGCCGTCCAGCGACACCGCCTGGAACGCCTGCACCGCCGAGTCCAGCATGGCCGGGTCGTTCAGGTCGGTGAGGTAGCCCACAAACAGTTCGTAGTAGCGGAACGCCGCCATGTTGTCCATCTTTTTGGCGCGTTTCAAAAACCACGGGAACGCACTCGCTTCCGGGCTGCCGGCGTAGAGTTCGGCTATGGAAATCACGATACCTTCATTTTCGTCGTTTTCAATTTTTTTCGCAGCAGCCAGTGCCGCCTCGGGCGACACCTTGCTCAAGGCGGCCAAGGAAGCACCCATCACGCTGTACGGCTGGTCGGCGCCCATGCCTTTTTCAAAAACGGGGACATAGGCTTTGTCTTCGGTCTGACTCAGCATACCGATAGCCGTTGCACGCACCTCGGGCTTGGGATCGCTCTCGGCCATCTTAGCCACAGCGGCCCGCACCTCGGTATTGTCCAGATCGGCAGCCGAAAGAGCTTCCTGGCGGAGCGACCAATGTTTGTCGCGCAAGGCTTCCATGAATACTTGTCCAGCCAATTCGGATTTGCCTTGTTTCAGGTTTCCGAGAGCATCCCAACGGTCTTGCCATTGCGGGGCGTGCCTGTACATGAACGCCCATTCTTCCGGCGTATGCTGGTCGTTTTTGATGGCGAGCAGCGCCTTTTCGGCATCCACGTTGATAAGGGCCGGTTTTGCCGGTGCGTCAAAAGAGAAGGTTTGGCTGCGCTTGGTGAGGCGGATGGATTCCCGGCGTGCCTTGCCGGAAGCGTCGTACAGGTCCACCTGGAGCGGCAGGTCGTAGATGTAGGGCGTTTCTTTGTTGGCTTCCTGGGTTTGGGCGATGGTGACGGTGGCTTTACCGGCGGTTTCATCCCAATCATAACTAATCTCGAGGTTGGGGTGGCCGGAGCCGAAAAACCACTGATTGAAGAACCAGTTGAGGTCCTGGCCGGTCACGTCTTCAAAAGCAAGGCGCAGTTCGTGGGCTTCCACGTCGGTGAATTCGTTCCGCTTCAGGTAGCGATTCAGCCCGGCGAAGAACGCATCGTCGCCCACCTGGGTGCGGAGCATGTGGAGGATAGCACCGCCTTTGTTGTAGGAGTGTGCATCAAACATACTCTCACGGTTTTCGTAGCCGAAGTGAATGAGCGGACGCCCACCGTCGAGGGCGGAGTAGATATAGCCCTGGCGCTCGGAATATTCGTGGAAATCGGCCTCATCGCGGCCGTACTTGTGCTCCAGCCAAAGGTATTCGGAGTAGTTGGCAAAGCCTTCGTTGAGGGTCAGGTTGGCCCAGCTCTCGGTGGTCACGAGGTCGCCAAACCAGTGGTGGAACATTTCATGGGCCACCACTTTTTCGTTGGTCAGGTGGTTGTCCAAAAGGCCGCGCTTGTCCTGCTGCATGAACTCGCCGAAGATGACGGCGCTGGTATTTTCCATGGCGCCGCTCACGTAGTCGCGCACCACCACCTGGGAGTACTTGGGCCAGGGGTAGTCGTAGCCGAGTTTTTTGGAGAAAAACTCCAGCATTTCAGGGGTGTAGGGGAAAATGTCGCGGGCATATTGCTCGTACTTAGGCTCCACGTAGTATTCCAGCGGAATGTTGCGCCATTTGTCTTTCACCACGGCGTACTCGCCGATGGCCATCATAAACAGGTACGGCGCGTGGGGTTTGTCCATTTTCCAGTAGTCGGTGCGGGTGCCGTCGGAGTTTTTCTTCGCGGACACGAGCACGCCATTGGACAGGGTTTTATACTTGTCCTCTACGGTCAGGTACATTTCCTGGGTACAGCGCTCGTTGGGTTTGTCCACCGTCGGAAACCAGAAGGAGTTGCTTTCCGTCTCGCCCTGGGTCCAGATTTGGCGGGGCTTGTCGGGGTCGGCGCCGTCGGCATTGATGAAGTACAAGCCCTTATCGCTGGTGATGGCGGCACTGCCGCCAAAAGATTCGCGTTCGTCGGGCTTGGCCGTGTAGGTGATGACGACTTTGTATTCATCCGAGCGGGTGAACGTTTTACCGAGGTCTATGACAAGTTTTTCGTTGTCGTACGCGTACTTCAGGGTTCCCTTATTGCCTTCAAAGCCGACGGCGTGGATATCGAAGTTTTTGGCGTCGAGGCTGAGTTTGTCGGTCGCATAAAACCAGGGGCGCAGGGTAAGTGTGGCTTTCCCGTTGGCGCGTTTTTTAGCCCAGTCGAAGGACAGTTCCAGTTTGGTGTGGATCAGGTCGTGCTCGAAGGTATGGGAGGCGTTGTAAGGCCGGAGGGTGTCGGAACGTACGATATCGCTGTCCGGCGTAACGACCGCTTCGTCCATGAAGGTATACTCTTCCGGCTCGACCTCCTCTTCGGGGTTGTTTTGATCGGCATAGTCTTCTTCGGCGCCCATGAGGGGCTTGCCGAGGGTATCCCATTCTACTGCCGGGACGGGTTTAACTGGTGTAGCCGTTGTTTGTTCGGCAGTTTTGGGTGTGCAGGCAAACGCGAGGAGGAAAACCGCGAGCATGACTGACGGCAGCGAGAGGATTCTCATGTTGTTCAGGAAATTTGACATAAAAAATTGGAGGTAAAAAAAGGAGCGCAAGGTTAGCGGCTTTTTTGTGACTTTTGGCCCTCTTTCGCCCAACAGGGCGGGCAAGCGCTGTCATTGACGCAAAACAAACGTTCATGGAAGAAAAAACGTACCTCGACCAAATCTACAACTTGCTTCTCCAGTACGGCCCCAAGGTGCTTTCGGCGGTTCTCATTCTCGTGGTCGGGCTGTGGCTCATCCGGCGGGTTTCGCGTTCGTTCGATGCGGTGCTGCATCGGCGGCGCATAGACGACAGCCTCCGGCCTTTTTTCACATCGCTGGTAGACGTGGCCATGAAGGTGGCGCTCTTGCTGGTCGTGGCCGGTCAGGTGGGCATCGAGACGACCTCGTTCATTGCCGTTTTTTCAGCCGTTGCTTTTGCGGTGGGCCTGGCGTTGCAAGGCAGCCTCGGCAATTTCGCCAGCGGCGTGCTTATCCTCCTCTTCCGGCCTTACCGGGTAGGCGACCTGATTTCGGTGGGCGACCACCAGGGCCACGTAGCGGAAATCCAGATTTTCAATACGATACTCACCACCGACCACGCCAAGAAAATCATCGTACCCAATTCTAAAATGACAGAAGGCCCTATCGTAAATATTGTCAAGGGCGCTGAAGTGTTGGTGGAAGTGAGTGTGTTGGTAGATAGTGCTACTCCGCTGACCGTATTGCGCGAAGCGGCAGATGCCGCCGCCAAACATGGCGAATGGCTGTTGCCAGGCCGCCCGGTCGAGGTGGTCGTCACAGGTATCAGCCGCGACGATATGAAAGTGGATATTGGCTGGTGGACAATGGGCGAACACTATATGCAAACCGCTGATATTATTCACGAAGCGCTTCGACAGGAATTCGAAGTGCGGGAAATAAAACTAGCCAAAGAACGCCGCCGCGAAGGAATTTGAAGATGATAGTTTACAGGCACCACAGATTAGCACAGATTCACACAGATTAGTCTGAAGAAGTTAATCTGTGTGAATCT
>Ga0154020_10003460_pt1 | contig 18985 bp, 13 predicted proteins | sample Klosneuvirus_201_FD_109709 | JGI IMG/M metagenome (GOLD analysis project Ga0154020, IMG submission 109709) | Active sludge microbial communities from wastewater, Klosterneuburg, Austria - Klosneuvirus_20160825_MG | ecosystem: Engineered > WWTP > Aerobic digester > Activated sludge | place... | reverse complement strand
TTGCAGTTGCAAATAAGCTTCTAAAACAGGTTTTCGGAGTAGTAAAAAACAAATGCTTGTTCGATAGAAATTATTATAAAAAAACAGCCTGATTTGTTTGGTTTTATGCACAGTTCGTGTTATATGCTGCCCTTTTTTCTGTCGTGTCCATTAGCAACAATTTTCTCCTGCTTGAATTGGAGGACATTTAACTGTCCCGTAGCTACAATAAACACAACAGTCGCCTTGTAATGGTTTCAGTCGTGTTTTACATTTTTGGCACTCGTAGAAATATACACAAGCGTCTGTCGGCATAATTTCAGTTTTCTTGTTTCCGCAGGTTGGGCAAGTCAAAGTTGATTGTGTTTCAACTGTCTTGCCGTTGTATGTTGTGCAAGTGTCGCAAGTTCCGTTCATTTTGTTTCGTTTATAATTCCAAATTGTCGCAATTAGAAGTCCGAACATACCAGCGTAAAGAAAATATGTCCAGTAGTCGCTGTCGTTAAAGTGATAGGCGTAAAAAATTAAAAGTCCGCTTGGAATGGCAACGATTAAAGGATACAAGCAACGGTGTCTGCGATACGAAATGTAAAGTCCACCAACCGATATTAAAACCATTACTTGAAAAATCCACATTGTCCACCCACCGAAAAGTTCAAAACTTCCAAGTCCAAGTGCTGAAGCTGCAAATGCAAAAAGTGGAAAACAGCAAGGTGAAAATATTGCAGTCAAGAAAAGTCCAGCCGTCCCTAATTTGTCTATGTTACTCGTTAATTTCATTGTCGTCTTTTCTGTTGTTTAAATGTTGCACTGTCGGTCTGGTAGGGTTGCATATAACGATACGCATTGGCGATGGCAGGGGATTCAATGAACTTTCTGCCCGAACCAATGCTCAATTAAAAAACTAAAAGTACAGAATATGTACAACAGTTCATCAAAGAATTTTCAGCCGGAAATACAGCCCAACAGCGAACAAAAAGCTGATGAAATGCACGTCAGCCCTGCTATTGCCAATGCGCTTGTTAGCTGTTTTTTGCCCTTTTTAGGATGTCATAAATTCTTTTATTTTTTCGTTTAGAAATGTAAGTAATTATAAAAAATGTCGGAATCAATGCTAATGCGGAATAGATGTAATACCAATAAGGTGAAATCTTTGTCTTTAGAGATTGGCGAGGAATAAACGGTACATAGTTATTTTTATCTTGAAATTCTTGAATCGTTATAGTTTTGCTTTTTTTATTCTCAATATTGTTTAAGACGACTTTATTATTTGTTTCAGCAATTGCTGTATAGATTTCTTTTTTTCCCTCTTTCAATGAATAATACTGAAAGTCAGTTTTGGTTGCAAAAAGCAGAAACAAAAGAACTAACAAAATAAAAGGGATTAATAATTTCGAAACTTCCTCTCCAACTGCCTTTAATGTTCCTTTTTTTCTGCGTAGGATATCTGCGTCTGATAATATTTCTTTAGTTTTTATCTCTCGTACCTCTAAACACTGAAGAGTTGTATTAAAGTTAGTAAAAATATTATTAGCATTTATATTCTCGTCATTTGATTCAATTAAGCCTTCTAAAAGAATCAACTCGCTACTGGGAAACAAGTCAAAACTTAAGGATAATAAATTGTCTGTAATTTTAAGTTCGGTAAAAATGTTATCCGTTGTTTTTGTTATTTTACAGTCTATCCAATGTAACGTTAAAGGTAATCCTATCTCAATTCTCTTATCCTTGCCGTTTTTAATATCATTAAATCCCTCATTTACGAATCCGAATTTGGCATAAATTACGTCTCCTTTAATGTGGTTTTCCTGATACTGAGCACAGAAATCAGGAAATATTTTCAATAGTCCATTAAACCAATTTATACTTACCTGTTTTAAGAAAGTAATTTTCCCAGAACCCTTTTTTTTATTTAGGAATTTTGCAGAAATAAATCTCATTTGTAGTCTTGGTACTTGTTTTCCTTTGTTAATAAAAAGTTGTTGATGGTCAAATTTGAGGTATGTCTTAATTACAGCTAACGTTTTGCAGCTTGGCGAAGTGGCGGAATTAGAAGCACAAATGTTCGTTTTTGTACAAAAGTTCAATCGAAGAACTGAACTTGAATTTAGCACTGAACCCGCCATTTTGCCAAACTGCTGTTACAGGCTGGCGTTCTGTCTGTCGTGTTTGTTCGTTGTCATTTCGTGGCTGTTTGGGTGCGTTGGCTTGGTGGCTCTATTGCTGTTTTTTGCTTGGCTTTGTGCGGTTGGAAAAACTGCAAATGTGCCACCAAAAGCGTTGGCTAGTTCTGATTGCTTTTTATTTTCTTTGTCAAGTAGTAAACTGCTACAGAACAATACGGTCTGTGCTTATTGTCTGTCCGTTCTAACCATTTTACTCGTTCTTGTTCAAGAAATTTCACAAATGATGCTTTATCTTTTTTTGTCCTTTTACTTTCAAGTCTAACTCTCTCTTGAACTTCCAAATATATTTCGCTTCGTCCGTCTTTTAGTGTTTGCATATTCAGATTTAAAACTTCGTTCAGTTGTCTGTTTACATCTACGTTGTCAGTAATTGAGCTTATTTCTCCTTCTGCATTATATTTAAAAAGTGTTTCACAAATTGGAAGAGTTGAAGTTGGACTGATTGTTAAGTCTGTATTGCCCTTTTTTGTGTCACAAGTTTGTTTTATTTTAGGTTGCCCTTCGTTACCAGTGCAAGCCCCTAATAAATTTGAGTAAGATAATTGCAAAGCACCAAAGTTGTCTTGACACTTGAAATGCTCCACTTTAATATATGGTGAAGATTGTTCAGGAATTCGTTTCATACAATAGCAACAAATGTGACCTTGTTCCGATAATAAACTTTGACGTAACTCTCCTTTTGTTGCCAATGGAATATTGTCAAAATTTGCAAATTGACTAGCCCTGTGTTGAAGCAACGAATTTGGTTCTGCGTTTTTAACTATTTGCTTCATTTTGCTCTTCTTGTAAATAATCTATTTGAGATTTGGCTCTTACCATTGCAGGGTCGTCTTCACCTAATATTTCTATAAGTTTTTCATATTCCACTTTAGAGTTTTCTAAATCTTCATCCTCAATTGTATTAAATAGAACACTTAGTAATTTCGCAACTTTTTTATTTCGCCTTTCAACACCCATCATTTCATAAAGAATTGTGCTGATGTCTCTGCCGTAATATTTTGGTGTAACTTTTACAATTTCCCCATCTTCCATTATTTGCACATCACAATTTTCAGGGTCGGCGTTACTTAAAAGCTGCGGCGAGTGTGTTGTGATTAAAAATTGACTATTGTTGTATTCGGCATTTTTTGACAAATCGTTAATACTTTCAATGAAGTTTCTTTGCCAAGATGGATGTAAATATGTATCAGGTTCATCAAATAGAAACAGTGTATTTTCATTGTTCACTAATTCTATAAGTCCTCTAATAACAATAGCTTGCTGTTCGCCTTCGCTTAATACATTAAATGAATGTTGTCCAGAACTATCTTCTTGAATAAATGAGAATTTTACTTCTGGCTGAAAGCCATCAATTAAAAGCGTATTTAAGATTTTAAACAAAGTTCTTTCTTCAACAAAATGTTCTCTTATCTCAAATAGTTTTTCTTGTCCTATTATTGTGATAATTAAAGCTTCATTTTGCCAAGCTTCTATTACAACATTTCCATTTGATTTAGTTGTATCTCCTTCTTCAATTATCAAAGGCGAACCAATGCTATCTAGGTAATCAAGGAATGTTTTTACTTCTCCTTTTGCTCCCCACCATTCATTTATTTTGCCTTTGCCCCAACTAGGTTTTTTGAGGTTGATTTGAATACTTTGAAAACCTTTGATTTTTGCTCTGTCAGAAAGAAATTGTGGAATATCGCCATACTCATAGGAAAGAAGCGTTATCAAGATTAAGTTAAACAAAGGTGGTTCAAAATAGAAAAAAGGACGGTGCAAACTAGTATTCCCTTTTCTGAAATTAACTGATAATTTTTCATCGTGTGGCTGGCAAATTTTCTTCATTATGTCTGCTAAACCACTGTAATAGATAACAATATTGCTTGGAAATATTTTTTCAAGGCTTCCAAACTTCTTCTCAATATCTGTTTCCTTTTCTAAAATATCATTTCCAGTATAAACTTTGTAAAGTAGTTTTTCGTCTTTCTTTTCAGCATAGATTTCAACTTTAATGTAGTCAGTCTTAAATTCACTTGTTGTCGCTGTTTGCTCAATGATTTCTTCTAAGCGTAACTCATATTCAAGTTTAAACCCAAATTTAGATTTCTCTTGAAGATAAGCATCGCTAAATATTTGTGCGACACATTCTAATATACTTGACTTGCCTGAACCGTTAATACCAATAAGAATTGAAACATCTTTACTAAAATGAATTGTAAAGTCTTTCAGTAGCTTATAGTTGTTTATGTAAAGTGAATTGATTTGCATTTTCTATGAATTAAATATGGTTTCTTCAAATTCTTGTTCTGCCTCCTTCTTTAGATTAACTGCATCAAGTTTTGATTTCTCAATTTTGCTAGTAAGGTTGGAAATGTTTGAAGCTATTTCATTTTGAATTTCGATTGGTGGCAATGGAAATTGCAAATTAAAAAAGATGTCTTCATTAATTCTAGGCATCCTTGCACCACTTGTCTTATCAGCTATTTGGTCTTGTATGATTTTAGAAGATAAAACATTTTTGAAAAATAATTTATTTATTCCATTATCAATATCGAATACGAAGAATTCCGATGAACAAATGATATTATCGAACTCTGTTTGGTTTATCCAATATTTGTTTAAATATGGTCTTAATTTTCCATAAACAATAAAGTCTTTAGGAACTTTAATGGTTTGACTTTTGATTTCTTTTCCTTTAACTATTGGCATATCCAACAATCTACCAGTTTCTTTTTCAATATGCTCCATTCCGATATATCTAAATTCTTCATTTGGAAATTTGGAACTATCAACCCGAATACTTTTGTTGTTATAGTCTTTGTTAAAAAACGTAATCGCCTCTGAAAAATTGACAAGCGGATATTTGGATTTTAATATTGGGATTTTGCCTAATAGAAATAATGTATCCCAGCGATTTGTTTCTTCAAAATTCACTAATTGTAATAAGCTACTTTTTGTTGAATTGAGATTTATTTTAACTCCCAATTCTCGATAAAGATATTTTTCAATTTCACTTTCTAAGTCGCTTGACTGTTGTTCAAGTAGATTAGCTTGATTGATTTTATTGTTGTAATTGGACAAAAGAACTTCCTGTTCTGTGATTTTTGGAAGCGGTATTTCAAAATTTAGAAATAAATCTTCTTGTAGATAATTTCTATTTGTAGTACCAACACTAGCCGTTTGACACAATTTTTGAAACTCTTTTGTTCCTGTTAGAAGAGTTAAGTAATGTGGATTAATTAATTTATAATCAACATCAAAAGTCCAAAAATTACCAGTAATAATACCTTTGTCTAGTTCTTGAGGAACTACACCAAATGCACCATTTCTTGCATCAATTTTAGATAGCAGAAACTGGTCTTTATAAATTCTGAATTGGTTTTTTGTTCCAATGCTTTTACCATCAACTTCGTCTCTAAGGCTTATTCCATTTCCGTTAATTCTAATCGTTGGTCTTTTGTATAAAACACCATCTTCAATTTGAACTTGCTCTTTATTCCTTTTAAGAAAGTCTCCAATTCGTACAAAGGAATATTTTTGTGTATAGATTAAATTCTTACCTAGCAAGGCATAGGAACTCCAGCTCACTAATTGAGTGAAGTCTACAAACTTTAAATATGGGTTTTCTACAGCTTGCATTAATACTTATATTTATTGTAAAACGCTTCGGGTTCAGAAACTACTCCGTCTAATATTCTCACTCTTCCAATTTCATCGTCTGCAATTTGGTAGTTGATTTCTTTAATATAGTTTGTCCAAAGTTTGTTCTTTTTACGGTATTCTCTAAATTCTTGAGCTAATGGCTCTAACTCATTTTCTATTTGAGCCCCTGTACTACTAATTCCAGCCTTTTCAACTTCAGCTATTGGAATTTGGTAATTGAATTCTTTTTTTACTTGGGCTTTAATTTCAAGCAGAATATTATCTTCTAATTGTTTTAATTCTGCTCTTAGTTTCTTTTTTTCTTCTGCACTCGGTGCTTCTTTTCCTTTCAATTCAAGTTTTGCAAGAATAGGTTTGGTTTTAGGTTCATATTTTTTAGTAACCTTTTTTTGTGCTTTTTTAGTAACAGACTTCCATTGTACTACTTCCTCTTCCGTAAATTTTTTGAAAAATAACAAACTTGGTTTTACAGTCGCACCACTTGCAATAAACACATCTTGGGGAATGGAAGTGATAAGCAAAATTTTTGCTCTACTTTCCACAAAGTCTCTAATTTTTTGCAAGTTGGTATTATTCAAAACTCCTTCGGGCAATACAATTCCCATTCTACCCCCTGGCTTCAATAAGTTCAAACAGCGTTCAATAAACAACACTTCTGTAAGCGTACTCATACTACCAGTTTCGTACAAGTCCAACAATGGCTTATCAATATTGTCATTTACTTGTTTAAGTGCTTCATCATAAGCACTGCCGTATCTTTTTTGGTATTTTCTTATTCTATCAATATCTGTGTATTTGTCTGCTTCTGTAATCTTCAATGATTTTTCAACTCTACTTCCAAATGGCGGATTAGTAAGGATAATATCAAAACGATTTTCAAAAATTCCATTTACATTTAAAAGCCCGTCATTGTGATGTACGCCACCGTGTCCGTCACCGTGCATAATCATATTCATTTTGGCAGTTCGGCTCATTCTTGGATTTGCATCTGTTCCGAAAATGCAGTCATAACTTAACTCTCTTATTCTACTTTTAGGATTGTTAATATCTAACTCTGCATTGAGTTTAGAAAACAAATCGTTTACCGTTTCGTCAACTTCGGCTTTCTTTTTATCGCTTAGTTTTTCGTATGCTTCGGTATAATATTCACGTTTGATTTTCTCTTTAGCTAAATGAATTTCGTTTTCAATTTTTGCTCTGACATATTCAAAAGCTTTTATCAAAAATCCACCACTACCACAACAAGGGTCGCAAATTATTTCGCTTTCTTGTGGGTCTAAAACATCTACAATAAAATCTACGATTGTTCGTGGTGTAAAGAATTGCCCTAATTCTCCTCTAAAAGTTTTTCCAAGGAATTGCTCAAAAGCTATACCTTTTACATCGTCAGATGTTGTAGATAGGTTGTAAATTTGTAATTCTTCAACAATTGCTTCAAAACTGTTCTCTCTTATTCTTAAAATTTCAGAAGCTTCAAATAAATCATCATCTTTAAAATCATCTTTTGTGTGTTCAAAAAGCACTTGATAAAAATCAGATGCACCTTTAGTTCTATAATTTTCGTAGTGTGCTTTGGCTTGTTTAAAAGCCTCTTTTGAAAATATTTGATGTTCTGAATTTGCTCTTTCGTATCTAATTTTTATAAAAAGAACTTTACTAATTTCATCAAAAGCTGCTTCTGGTGAGAGTTTATCGTTATTACGGATAATGTTGTGACATTTGAAAAGCAGCTTAGAAAATTCGTCTCGTGTAAATGCTTTTGTTTGCTTTAATAATTCATTAATTTTCTTTTCGTCATTTGCAATTTTAGCATCTGGAATATTTACAACTTCTTCAAGTTTCTTAGGGATTTTACCTTTGACTACTTTAAAAATCCTTGTTTCCTTTAAGTTGGTGGTTACGAAAAAATCTGCACCTGCCCAAGATGCATAATTGTAACCTTGAAAATAATCTTCTTCACGAACCGTAATATGTTCTGCTTTGCATTCTACAACTATTATCGGGCTATTGTTTTCTCTTTTGTCTTTGATGTTTTTCCATACAACGATGTCTGCCATTGCTCTACCTTGTCCACGTTGCGAATTACTCACTTGAACTTCTTGAGCCATTTGCTCTAGGTCAAAACCGTAATTATTTACAAGTCTGCAAATGTATTCTTGTCGAACTTGTTCTTCGGGTTTAAGAGCTAACCATTCGTCTTTGCCTTTTAAAGGCACTCTTATTTTATTGTTTTTGATTTCTACTTGCATAATTACTTTGTCGTTTTAGTTGAGTTAATCAAGTCTCTTACATCAACTTTTAAGAGTGAAGCAATTGCCACAAGATTGTCCATAGAAGGCTGAACTTCATTTGTACACCAACGAGAAACAGTCGTTTCGTTTTTTTCTAATTGCTCTGCAAGCCATTTGTTTGTCTTGCCTTGTTCAGCTAGAACTGCTTTTAATCTGTTAATTGCTTTCTTACTCATATTAATCGGCATTTGGTGCAAATATATCAACTTTTCGTTACTATTTCACTATTTCGGTTTGGTTGTCTGTCAAAATGAAATTAACCCTATCCGCTTGTAGGGTGGTGGGTGGGCTTGGGTGCGGTTGGGCAAAATTAAATGTGGTGTTTTTGTGTTGGCAAGTGCGTTGGCAAAACACCTCTTTTAATTTTGCGAAGCGTTGGCAATTTTCGTTCACTGTCAGTCCGAATGTTGATTGTTGCACGGTCGTCCTACGCTTGCCTGTAACGAACAGGGCTTGCCGAAGTACGGGAATTAGTATTCCGTCCGCCCGGAACCGCTGCTGATTGAAAAACTGATGATGAAGATAACAACAAAAAGCTAAATAGATAATGTCCTGCCCGATATGAAGCACAATAGAATTACAAAAAGCCGAAGATAACTTCCGTCCGCCCGTATTTTGGCAAACCCCCTGTTGTACGCATACCCTTTCTACTCGGTCGTCTATAATGTGGGTCTGGTCGTGGTCGTAGGGTGGTTGCGGTGCGTTGGGCAAGGCAGGCTCTTAGGCAGGTTGGCTTCTGTGCGGTGGGCTTGTGTGCCTGACTATGTGCCTGACTTGCAGCGTTGGCTTGTTAGGGTAGTTGTGTCATTCGCTTTGGTCGTCTGGGTGCTTAAAGTATTAGAGTGTGTCCAATATTTATTTGTCTGTATGGTAATATTGGCAGTCTGTAAGCAAAAAGTATTTGTCTGTACGGTAATATTGTCAACCTGTAAGAAAATAGTATTTGTCTGTAAACAAATATTTGTCGGCTGGGTGCTTATATTTAAAACCTGTGTCAAAAAATATACAGTCGGGTAGGTAGGTTTGAGATTTAGGTCTGTGTCCACCTGCCCGACTGTTGGAAATTAGCGGTCTTTTACGTTGGTAAATTCAAGTCCGCTTACTTGTTTGAACTGTGGGCTGCTTGCTCCAAAAACTGACTTCACATATTTTTTAACCTCCAACGCTGTTTGTACTAAACCTGTCAAAGGATTGTACAAAGTGCTGTTGCGGTTTATTCTTGCATTGCTCCAATTTGTATAAGTGTTTACCAAATTGGTGTTGGAAGTTTTTAAACTGTCTAACTTGGTTTGAAGTGTAGCAACTTGTAATTCTGTTTCGTTGGGTTTATAGTTGGCATCTTGTGAAACGCTTTCTATCATTTTTGTAAAATGGTCAATCAAACTATCGTAGCTCTGCTGACTTGTGGAAATTGTTTTGTCTGTTGGTGCTGGTGCATTTGGGTCGGCTGGTGTTGTTGGTGTTTTTGTACCTCCGTTTGCTTTTGCACCTTGTATTTTTCGGTTAATGGTTTTTGCATCGGCAACAGTTAAAGGGGTTGCACCTGATACTGCTAAGGCATTTACAACCTTTGTAGCCAATGGTTTCAAATCTTTAAATGCCGTTTGCCTTGCGTTAGTGGCATTGTCAAAACTTGTTTTTGTTGTTTTTGATTGTTGCAAACTTGCTTTAGCATTTGTTTGCAGGGTGGTTAATTCTGCAATGGTTAGAGCTGCTTTACTTGGATTGTAAGTTGCTCCATACCCATTGCAAAATGAAATTAAATCTTCAAAGTTGGCTACGTTTTTGGCGTGCCCTGTTTCTGATGTACTTGGCATAGCATTTCGTTTTAAAAGTTAAAAATTGATAATTAAAAATAAGAAAAAATTTAAAATTTCATTCGCTGTATCCTCACCGCATTTAGTATTGCTAATAAAGCCACACCAACATCTGCAAAAACTGCTTCCCACATTGTGGCAAGTCCACCTGCACCTAATACCAATACAATTGCTTTTACTGCAAATGCAAGAATGATATTTTGCCAAACAATTTTTTTGGTTTGCTTACCTATGTTTATTGCCATTGGTATTTTACTTGGCTTATCATCTTGAATAACTACATCGGCAGTTTCAATAGTTGCATCGCTTCCTAAACCACCCATTGCAATACCCACATTGCTCAACGCTACTACTGGTGCATCGTTTACGCCATCGCCTACAAAGGCTACGGTTTGGTTGCGGTCTTTTATTTCTTTTACCTTGTTTACTTTATCCTCTGGCAATAAATCGCCGAAGGCATTTATAATTCCTAATTTATCTGCAACAAATTTTACTACGTTGCTTTTATCGCCACTTAGCATAGTTGTACTTACACCCAATGCTTTTAGTTTGTCAACGGCTTCTTGTGCATCTTCTTTTATACTATCTGCAATGGTGAGATACCCTGCAAAATTTTTATCGTAAGCAATGGCTATTAAAGTGTAAACAATTGTGTTTGGGTCAATGTCGTATTTAATGGAAAATTTATCCATCAATTTGAAATTACCGACCAATAATTCTTTGCCATTGATGCTTGCCTTTAAGCCGTGTCCTGATATTTCTTCTACATTATCTAACTTAATATTTGTATTTATTTCTCCTACATAATTATGAATGGCTGTTGCAACTGGATGGGTGCTTTGGCTTTCCAAAGCATTTACCATTTGCAGGATTTCGTCTTTATTAAATTCAGGTTTTATAACTATTTCTTGTACTTTAAAAACACCTTCGGTCATCGTACCTGTTTTATCCATCACTACATTTTGAATATTGGCAATGATGTCTAAAAAGTTACTGCCTTTAAATAATATTCCGTTTTTGCTGGCTGCACCAATGCCGCCAAAATATCCTAACGGTATGGAAATAACCAATGCACAAGGGCAACTGATAACTAAGAAAACCAAAGCCCTGTAAAGCCATTGACTGAATACATAATTATCTACAAACAACATTGGTACTACACAAATTAATATTGCCAATAGGACAACAATAGGTGTATAAATTTTTGCAAACTTGCGAATGAATAATTCTGTTGGTGCTTTTTGTGCAGTAGCGTTTTGTACTAATTCTAAAATTTTACTCAACTTGCTATCGGTGTAAGCGGTGGTAACTTTTACTTGTGCAACGGTGTTTAAATTTATCATTCCTGCTAACACGGTTTCGCCTTTTGCTTTAGTGTCGGGCTTGCTTTCGCCTGTAAGTGCTGCGGTGTTGAAGGATGCCGTTTCGGAAATTAACTCACCATCTAATCCTAATTTTTCGCCTGACTTTAATTGTATAATGTCGCCAATGTTTACGCCTTCGGCTTTAACGGTTTTGGGTTGGTTGTTTTCTAAAATGGTTACTTCATCGGGTCGCTGGTCAAGCAATGTTTTAATATTTGCTTTTGCTCTTTTTACTGCCAATGTTTGAAACACTTCGCCTACTGCATAGAACAACATTACTGCCACGCCTTCGGGATATTCGCCAATGGAAAATGCACCAATTGTTGCAATGCACATTAATAAAAACTCTGAAAATATTTCGCCTTTGCGGATGCTTTCAAATGCTTCTTTTATTACAGGAAAACCTACAGGAATGTATGCGACTGCATACCATACAATGCGTACCCAACCTGTAAACCAATCGGGTTTTATATAATTATCTAACGCTATTGCAGCAAGCAAAAGAAAAAGTGAAATGATGGAAGGTAAAAACATTTGCAGCGTTGTTTGGTTGCTGTTTTCGTGGTCGTGTCCATCATCATCACCGTGTTCTTCGTGGTCGTGTCCGTCATCTTTTGAATGTCCATCTTTTAATAATGCTGATGCACCTGCATTGCTGTAAATTTTTTCTTGCTGGGTGCAACAAAGTTGCTTGCCGTTTTTATCGTATTTATGTTGATGTGCCATTTTATTTATTTGTATTAATGATAGTTAGTAAATCTTGTGGTATTTCCATTGGCTTTAATGGCGGCACATTAGCACCACCTGTATTGCCAATTGGCACTTTGCCAACAAACGATTTTACACCGCCAAAAACCAATCTTGTAATTTGTCCCAAAACTTCTTTGGTGCTTTTTATTTTAATACCAAATTGTAGCATTTTCCAATGCACATAGGAATGTTGTAATGGGTAGCGTTGCCCAATAATATGAGCCCTTTCATAGTGCCGCCAACATTCCTGTAATTTTCCTTCAAATAATAATTGCTTTGCTTTTTGCAATTCAACTTTATAAAACGGATAAAGCGTTTCTGGAATATTAAAATAGAATTTCATTGTTTGTATTTTTTAAAAATAAAAAGGGTTGCAGATATTTCTATCCGCAACCCTTTACAATAATTGTGTATTTTTTATTACGCCGTAAATGTTGCTACCATTCCTAAAACGGATGCAAGCATTACTACACACTTCCAACAATTTAATCTGTTCATTTTTATTTGTTTTTAGGATGTAAAAATACATAGCTATTAATTTATTTATTGTTAATGTTTGGTTGTTTAGTGGTGATGCTCTCCGCTTCCCTTTGTTTGTTGAGATAATAAATAGTAAGCACCTTTTATTACCACTTTTGCATTTGGCGGTATTTCTGCCAAAGGTTTTATTTCTGTAAATCCTACATCGCTTACGCCTTTGGTAACAGGTATTTGTTTGTAATGGTTCTTTTTTACTTCTACATAAATAAAATGTTCATCGCCGTTGCTTACTACTGCTTCATCGGGCAAGGCATCCGTTTTGTAATCATCAATTTGTATTCTTGCTTCTACATACATTCCTGGCAAAAGGCTTTCGGTTTGTCCTTCAATTTTGGCGTGGGCTAAAATGGCTTGCTGGTTATCTTCAAAAGATTTGTTTAAAGAAAAAATGGTTGCAGGATGTGTGTGGCTTGCATCGTTAGCATCGGTAAACATTATTTTATCGCCTACTTTAACTTTAGAAATGTCTTTTTCAAAAAGCGTTAAATCTAAATGCAGAAAACGATTGTCCACAATGTCAAACAAAATTGTATTTGCGTCTGCAAATTTACCCATCGTTAAATTGATATGATGTATGAAGCCGCTGATGGGTGCTGTAACTGCAATACGATTTGTAAAATTGCTATTGCTGATATTGGCTGCATTGATGCCCTGCAACTGTAATTTTGTTTGCAAACCTTTTTGCCTTGCTTGTGCTACGCCTAATTCGTTTTGCACCTGCTGCAAAGTTTTAGTTGCATTAATTCTATCTTCCTGCAATTCTTTTTGGCGTTTAAATTCGGCTTGTAAATAAATTAACTGCGATTTGTTTTCTAAATAATCCTGTTGCAGTTGTATTACTTCATTATTTACAATGGTTGCCAAAGTTTGTCCTTGCTTTACAAAAGTACCTTCGGTTACGTTGATGCTTTTTACAATGCCGCCTGTTAAAATACTTACCTGTGCTTGGTTTTGTGGCGGCAAGGTTAGTTTGCCATTTACTTTTAAGGTAGATTTTAAATTGCGTTGTTCAATACTACCTGTTTGTAAACTGATAGCTTTTACTTGTTCGTCTGTAAGTTCTACCAAACCCTCTTCTTCCTCTTCATCTTCGCCCTCTTTATGTGCAGTAGTGTCTTTTGTTGTTGGCTCTGCCTTAGTTTCTGTTGCTTTGTTTTTGCAAGATGAAACTGCAAAAAACAATGTGAGCATTATTAAAAATATATTTTTCATTATTGAAATATTTTTATCTGTTTAGTAAATAGTTGAGTTGGATAATGGTTTGGTTGTAGTTATTGATTGCAGCTAAATAATCAGTTTTTATTTTGATGGCATCTTTTATGTTTTGGATGTATTCAATATAACCAATATCGCCTGCTTTATAGCTGCGTTGTGCAGCGTTGATAATACTTTCAGCCATTGGCAAACCATCGGTTTGATAATATTTTACCTGCTGTAAATTTTGCTGCTGCAATTGATTTTGCTGTAAAAAGAGTGTTGAAATTTCTTGTTGATTTTTGTCTAACTCTTTCCTTGCAATTTCGGTTTCAAACTTGGCGGCTTGTGTTCGTGCTTTTACACCGTTTTTAAATATTGGAATATTTATACCAACGCTACCATAATAAAACTGTGTTTGTTTATCTAAACTCTGTGCATTTACTCCCAAACTAAATGAGGGTTGCCCTTTTGCTTTTTCTGCTTTTACCGCCAACTCTTTTGCTGTTATTTGTTGCTGCAAAAATTGTAAAACTGGATGTTTATTTACCAAACTGCTGTCGCTTAAATTAATTTCGGGCAATGCGGTGTATTGCATTGGTGGCTGGTATTGCTCTGTGCTACGCAACCATTTTTGCAAGTCGGTTAAATAAAAAGCTACTTCGGTTTTTGATTTTGCTAATTGCAGTTGCAAATCTTTCCGTTGAAGGGTGGCATTTATTTTTTCTAACTTATTGCTTTCGCCTACTTGATATTTTTTGTTGGCATACTTTTCATAGTCTGCAAAAATGCTATCGGTTTGCAAAAGCAAATTATATTGCTGCCAACTGTACAACCAATTGTAATAAGCGTTTGAAACATTGCGTACCAATTCGTTTTTTGTAACGGCTTCGTAACTTTTTGCTAATGTTACATTTTGTTGTAGCAAATTTTTACCTGCTTTGTAAGCATTGGGTAATTTGAAACCCTGTGCCACACCTACATTGTAGTCAACTACATTGCTATTTATTTGCCCTATACCTGTATTAATATTGAAGGGGTCTAAAATAGTGGCTGTGCCTGTTAGTGCCTGTTGTTGCTGGGTTTGCAAACTTGCTTGCTGAATGGTTGGGTAATTTTTTGTTGCTAAGTCCAACGCATTTTGTAAGGTTAACGTTTGGCTTTGAGCATTTGCAGAAACTCCAATTATAGCAAAAATGATAAGTAAAATTGCTGCAGGTGGTGGTGTAGGAATTTTATTTATTTTCATCTTCTTTTTTCTTTTTAAATAAAATAAACTGTATAAAACTGGTAACACAAACAGCGTTAAAAGTGTAGAAGAAAATAAGCCACCGATAACAACAGTTGCCAAAGGTTTTTGAATTTCTGCTCCTGCACTGGTGCTAAATGCCATTGGTAAAAAACCTAAGGAAGCCACGGCTGCAGTTGCTAATACAGGTCTTAATCTTGCAACACTTCCTTTTAAAATTCGTTGGGTAATATCTGTTTCACCTTCTTCTTTTAAGCGGTTGTAATAACTGATTAATACAATACCATTTAAAACGGCTACGCCAAACAATGCAATAAAACCAACACCTGCCGAAATACTGAAATTCATATCTCTAATCCAAAGGGCTACAATGCCGCCAATGGCTGCTAATGGGATGGCAGAAAAAATAATGACAGCTTCTTTAGCAGAACGAAAGGTTAGAAAAAGCAAGAAGAATATTAGCAATAATGAAACTGGAACTGCTAATTGCAAACGGCTTTTAGCTTCTTGCAAATTTTGAAACTGCCCACCATAAGTAATATAATAACCTTCGGGTAATTTTAGTTTTGCATCCAATGTTTGCTGAATATCTTTTACCACACTTTCTACATCTCTGCCTCTTACGTTTGCTTCTACCACAATTCTACGTTCAGCATCTTCTCTGCTTATTTGTGCAGGACTTGCTTTAAAAGTTACATCGGCTACTTCGCTTAATGGTACTTGCTTTCCACTTGGCAATGGTATTAATAATCCTTTTAAAACATCGGCATCGGTATTAGGGTCTTTGGCAATCCGTACCACCATATCAAATTTCTTTTCGCCCTCGTACACTACACCTGCATAACCACCTGCGTAAGCTGTATTTAAAATGGTGTTTACATCGCCAATGTTTAAGCCATACTGTGCAATTTTATTTCGGTTATACTTTACTACTAATTGCGGCATACCCACAACCTGCTCTACTTTTATATCTGTAAGCCCTTTTATGTTTCCAATAAGTTTGCTTACTTCATTTCCTTTTGCAAATAATTTATCTAAATCATCGCCAAATATTTTTATGGCAATATCGCTTTTAATACCTGCAATCATTTCATTAAAACGCATTTGAATAGGTTGCTCAAAAGATAAATTAACCCCTGGGATTGCACTCATTTTCTCATTCATCATTTCGGTTAATGCTTCTTTGTCTTTTGCACTTGTCCATTCTTTTTTATCTTTCATTACCATTATCATATCAGCACTTTCAATAGGCATTGGGTCGGTAGGTACCTCACTTGTACCTATCTTACTTACCACTTCTTTTACTTCGGGAAACTGCAACGCAATTTTTTCTAACTGTGTGCCTGTTTCAATAGTTTGTTGCAAGTTACTACCTTGGCGTATGGTATAATTTGTTGCAAAATCTCCTTCGTCTAATTCGGGAATAAACTCACCACCCAACGAATTAAAAAGTAAAATGGCTAATATAAAAATGGTAACTGCAATTGAGATTACAGCTATACGAAATTTGATTACTCTTTGTAATAATGGTTGATATTTGCTGCTCAACCATTTCATTGCTTTATCGGTAAAGTTTTCTTTGCTGGCAATTTTTTTGTTTAAGAAAAGGCTGCTGATAAGTGGCACATAAGTAATAGATAAAAGCAAAGCACCAATAATTGCAAAACTTACTGTTTGTGCCATTGGCATAAACATTTTTCCTTCAATACCACTTAATGCAAAAATGGGAATATAAACAATGAGGATAATGATTTGTCCAAAAACGGCACTACTCATTATTTTACTACTGCCTTTGCTAACTTCTGTGTCCATTTGGGTTTGTGTTAGTTTTTGCCCTCGGAAACTTTGAAAGAATTTATGCGTTAAACTTTCAACAACGATAACGGCACCGTCCACAATCAACCCAAAATCTAATGCACCCATACTCATCAAATTTGCACTTACGCCAAATAAATTCATCATAGCTACAGCAAAAAGCATAGCTAAAGGAATTACACTTGCTACAATTAAACCTGCCCTAAAATTGCCTAAGAAAAGTACCAACACAAAAATTACAATCAATGCACCTTCTAATAAATTGGTGCTTACTGTGCTTACTGTTCGTTCAATTAATTTAGTACGGTCTATAAACACATCAATACTTAGCCCTTCGGGTAAATATTTTTCAATGGTTTTCATTCGTTCTTTTACACGTTCAATAACCCTTACTGCGTTTTCGCCTTTTTGCATTAACACTACACCGCCAACGGTTTCACCTTTTCCGTTTCTTGTCATTGCTCCGTACCGTGGTGCAAAACCAAAATTAACTGTGCCAATATCTTTTATTAAAACTGGTATTCCGTTAGTATTGGCAACAACTATATTATTTATGTCGTCTAACTTTTCTATCAAACCTTCGCCACGAATGAAATAAATATTTGGTCCTTTGTCAATGTAGCTGCCGCCTGTGTTTGAATTATTTTTTTGTAAAGCGTTGAATACATCAATTAATGTAAGGTTCATTGCTGCCAATCTTTCGGGCTTTACACTTACTTCGTATTGTTTTAATTTTCCACCAAAGCTGCTCACATCCACCACACCTGCTGTGCCTAAGAGTTGTCGCTTTACAATCCAATCCTGTACAGTTCGTAAATCCATTGAAGTAAATTTTTCTTCAAAGCCCTTTTTGGGAACAATTACATATTGATAAATTTCGCCTAAGCCTGTTGTGGGTGGTACAATATCGGGGATGCCGTATTCTTTTGGTATTTGTTCTTCGGCAGTTTTTAGTTTTTCGGCTACCAATTGCCTTGTAATGTTTAAAGGCATTTTGTCTTTAAAAACGATTGTTATAACAGACAAACCGCTTCGGCTTGTGCTTCTTAGTTCTACCAAACCTTGCAGCGATTTAAACTCTGTTTCTAAAGGATAGGTAATAAATTGCTCTACCTCTTGTGTTGCCAAATTGGGGCTGCTGGTGATAACCTGCACCTGATTATTGGTAACATCGGGCAAGGCATCTACACTTAATTGGGTGAAAGAATAAATGCCCCAAAGCATAAATATTCCTAAGAGTACACCTGTAATTAATTTGTTGTGTACAGAAAACTGAATGATTTTATTTATCATTAGTGTAAGTAATTAAGTTAATGAAATAATGAACAGCATAGGTGGGGCGTAGCCCCACATTATGCTTTGGGGACGAAGCCCCCAAATTTTTATTATTGCTTAACTTAATTTAGGCGGTTGCCAAATAGAAAAGGAAACTTGGGAATTGTACGAAATGTCGTACACTGGATATTTTGTAGTGGGGAAAATCCTTTTTGGGATTTTATATGAGGCAATTGTTTGAAAAGAAACTGACGCTGCACAACAAGAACAGCTACAAAATGGGGTGCAATGTTCTGTGTCTTGGCTGTGGTTGTCGTGGCTGATAGGTGCTGAAATAGTGGTGTCAGCCTTTATTGTACACTCCTCCTTGTCGCCACAAGGCAAACAAGACAGTCCTAACAAGTAGAAACTAAATATGAGTGTAAATATTTTCATCGTTGCAAATGTAACAAATAATGGTCAGCCGTCAAATTATAGAACTGTTTGCCGTGTGTTAGCAATTGCAGCTCTTTTGCAAGGTTGGCTTTTGTGCGGTGGGTTTTGTGTGCCTTGCAAATGTGCTGCAATGTGCGGTGGGCTGTTAGGGCTTTCGCCTTGAATGTCTTGGAACTTGAAGGTGGACGGAATTTTCAAATAGGGTTGCGTACAACGAACAGGGCTTGGCGTTGTTGGGGGATTTGAAAAACGTCCGCCCGGAACTGAAGCCCAATTAAAAATATGAAGTTGAAGTTAACAACTAAAAGCCAAATTGAAAAACGTCCTTTAGCTTTGCCTTTATCAATTTATTAAAAATATACTACTATTACTACTTTTTCTTTTTTTGGTTCTTTTTTTCTTTTACTATTCACATTTTTGTGTTGATAAAACCTAACCACCG
>Ga0154020_10003459_pt1 | contig 18989 bp, 13 predicted proteins | sample Klosneuvirus_201_FD_109709 | JGI IMG/M metagenome (GOLD analysis project Ga0154020, IMG submission 109709) | Active sludge microbial communities from wastewater, Klosterneuburg, Austria - Klosneuvirus_20160825_MG | ecosystem: Engineered > WWTP > Aerobic digester > Activated sludge | place... | reverse complement strand
ATGCTGCGCACCAGTTGCGTCGCGACGCGACTGGCTGCCGGGCACGCGGACAACGCGCTGCCACAGACCGCCACGGCGAACGTGAATTGCCGCGTCGCCCCCACGTCGAGTGCCGACCAGGTCAAGGGTGTGCTCGACCGCATCATCGGCGATTCCACCGTCAAGATCACCACGCGGGGCGGCACACGCGAAAACGCGGGTGGCAAACCGAGTCCGATCGATCCGACGCTGCTGGCGGCGACCACCGCGCTGACCAAGAAGATGTTCAATGACGTGCCGGTGATTCCCACGATGTCGACCGGCGCCACCGACGGGCGTTTCCTGCGCGCCGCGGGAATTCCCACCTACGGCGTCAGCGGCATCTTCTCGGCACCGGGCGAAACCAACGCACACGGCCGCGATGAGAAGCTGCGCGTCAAGTCGTACTACGACGGCCTGCAGTTTCTCTACGAGCTGGTCAAACAGGTGGCGGGACCCAATCCGGGTAAACCAATCTCCTGACGGTGTGACCGCGGTTACAGCGCGAAAAAACGGCGGACGATCAGTGTTGATCGTCCGCCGTTTCTGTTCAACCGAATCGGAATGATGAGTGGGGTCAGTGACCCGTGCTCTTCATGCCGGGTTCAGAATCGATGACCGCCTTCGCGATATCGACCATGCGCACCGAGCGATCCTGACTGCTGCGCTGCATGATGCGATACGCTTCCTGTTCGCTGCTGCCCGTTCGGCGCATGAGGATGCCCTTGGCGCGTTCGATCAATTTGCGCGCTTCCAACTGCTCCTTGGCTTCGGCGGCCTCGCGTTTGGCGGCCAGCAATTCACGCGCGCGCATCACAGCCATGCGCAACGTCGCATCGAGCGTGGTCGGCGGCGTGGGCTTGGCGAGGAGGGCGACCGCCGTACTGCGCAGCACGTCCGCCGACGACAGCGTCAGTGACAGATCACCGGTGATCAGCACCACCGCCGTACCGGGAAGCGCATGGGCAATTTCTTCGGCCGCCTCAACGCCACTGGCGCCGGGCATATGGACATCGAGCAGCACCGCGTCGGGCGTCAGCTGCCGCGCGTGTTCAATGGCTTCAGCGCCACTCGCCACTTCAGCAACCACCATATGGCCAAGCGCGTTCAACAGATCCACCAGGGTGGATCGCTCAAGCGCATTGTCCTCCGCAACGAGCACGCGGATCGTGGACGGGACATCCGTCATGTGTTCACTCGGGTAGTGCGGGCACTTTTCTTCCCGCAACGTGAGCCAGCAATTCTGCAGCGCGCAATGGCTTGCGCAGCACAAACTCCGCGCGCACCGCTTCTTCGCTGCTGACCATCGGTTCCCACCCTGTGATCACACCAACTCGCAGCGCGGGAACACGTTCTTGGGCGAAGGTGACCAGATCCCAGCCACTTCCGTCCGGCAGACCGACGTCGGTCAACATGAGATGGTAAGCAGAAGACGCCTCCGCCGCGAGTCTTTCACGCGCTTCGGCACAGCTACCCACCGCGTCGACCGAATGGCCGTCGGCGCGCAGAAGACGCCGGAGGAACTCACGGCCGTCCTCATGATCTTCCACCACCAAAATATGGAGCGGCACGGTCGTGACTGGTGACACTTCGGTGACGGCCACCACTGGAGCCGATGTGTCCAGAGGAAAGCTCAGCGTGACAGCGGTCCCTTGCCCTGGGACCGATTCGATCGTGACCGATCCCCGATGCCGACGTGCGATGCCGTAGACTTCGGCCAGTCCCAGACCAGAGCCGCCGGCTCCCTTGGTGGTGAAGAACGGCTCGAAGGCGCGTTCCCGCACCTCGTCGGTCATTCCCACGCCGTTGTCGCGGACGATGACACGGGCGTCGGAATCGGACACTTCGGTGGAGACGGTCAGCGTCCCCCCGGTGGGCATCGCGTCCATCGCATTGGAGACCAGGTTGAGCAACGCTTCGCGAATCTCGCCTGGGATCCCGCGTGCGAGCACGCCGAGCCCGTAGTGCCGCTCGACGTGGACCGCCGTGCCGTTGGTGGCACGACGCTGCGGCATCGGCTCGGTGAGCTGCAGCACCTCTTCCGTGAGCACCGATAAGTCGAAGACTTCATCCGCGCCCGAATGCATCGGTTCCTGCCGGATGAACCGGCCCACGCGGGAGGCCGTGGCTGCCCCGGTCTCGGCGGCCTTTCGGATGCGGTCAGCATAATCGCGGACAGCGTCCGGCGATTCCGCGTGGTGACGGAGCAAATAGGCCGCCGCCATGATCGGATTGAGCGCATTGTTGACGTCATGCATGACGCCGGCAGCCAAGCGGCCAATCGCTGACAGGCGCCGGTCGCGCGACATGGCCTCTTCCTGCGCCGCGAGCGCTCGCGCCCGCTCCTCCACGATCTGCTCGATGCGCTCGGCTTCCGTGAGCACGCGCGACTCGAGTTCGGCGCTGCGCAGCACCTCTTCGTCGAGATTGCGCTCCAACCGACGACTGTCGGTGACGTCGCGGTCAAGCAGAATCGCGCCCGAGATCCGGCCGAGGTCGTCAAGAATGGGCGACGCGCTGACCTCGAGCACCCGCGCCTCGTCCTGTCCGCTTCGATACACGGCCGTAAGTTCGTTGCGCACCGTCATCCCGGCCAGCGCGCGCATGCCGGCTGTGCCCAGAAACTCCAGCGGCGCATCGTCTTCGAGACGCCGGGGCTGATCACGCGCCCACAATTCGCGGAGCGTCTCCGGCGCGGCCAAGACCGCGTCGGCGTGGGCGGTGGCACTCGCGTTCGCACGCACGATGCGACCGGACAGATCGATCACCCGCGCCGATGACGACATCAAGGCGAGAATCGACGAGAGTTCGCGTTCGGTCCGTGAAAGCCGCTCATGACGCACCTCGCGGTCGGTTGCGTCGACGGCGGTGACGACCGTGAGTGCCTTCCCGACTTGCACCACCTGCAGGTCCAGCCATTGCGATCGGGGCGCATACCAGATCGTTCGCGCGACGCGGGTCTCGCCACCGCGCAGTTCGGACTGCATGGGAGTGATCCACTCCGCCAATGGCAGCAGCACGATGCTCTCGCGTTGCGAGCCCAGCGGCGCCCGCTCGTCCACGGCAAAGAGCTGCCGTGCCATCGCATTCGCAGCCGCCAGGCGACCATCGTGCGTGAACGCCACAACGGCGCCGATCACGCCGTCCAGAACGGCAGCGACGAGAGCACCCGGCGCCGAACCGCCCGCCGTTGGGGTCACTGCGTCGTCAGTCGCCTGGTCGGCAGACATGGCCGTTGCGGATTCGGGAAGACTCATGACGCTGCGTCGTCGCCGCGTGTACTCGTGAGGATCGTGTCCGACTGAGAGAAGCTTAGTGCACGGCGGCCGCTAGGGTCAAACATCGTGATCGCTTCGGCCCTCCGGTGAGCCCGCCGGAGTCGATGACTGGCGTACCTCGTGGTACTTTCCTGCGATGTCTACCCGATTCCGCTCCACGCTCTGGCGTGTGCTCAGCATCCAGGTCGCCACGCTCGTGCTCCTGTGGGTGCTCCAGTCCCGCTACGTCAGCTAGTCGGCGATGACGACACTCGACTGGATCATCGTCGCCGTGTACCTGCTCGTCGTCGTAGTCGACGGCCTCCGGCGCACCCGCGGTACCACCAACATCGAAGGCTACTTCCTCGCCAACCGCAGTCTGCCCTGGTGGGCAGTCGGGCTCTCGGTGATGGCGACGCAACTGTCGGCGGTCACGCTGATCGGGACCACAGGCCAGGGAGCGACCGACGGACTGCGCTTTGTGCAGTTCTACTTCGGGTTGCCGATCGCGATGGTGCTGCTTGGTGTCACGCTGGTGCCGTTTCTGCACGGCGCCAAGGTGTACACGGCCTACGAGTATCTCGAACGCCGATTCGATCCGAAAACCCGCTCGCTCACCAGTCTCCTGTTCCTGCTGTCCCGGGGCATGTCCTGCGGCACCATCATCGCCGCACCCAGCGTGGTGCTCTCCTCCATCTTTGGATGGGACCTCACGTGGTGTGTCGCGCTGATCGGCGTGCCGACCGTGATCTACACCGTGCTGGGTGGCGTGCAGGCAGTCGCGTGGGCCGACGTGAAGCAGATGTTCGTCATCGTTGGCGCCCTGGTGGCTTTGGTGGTGGTGCTCATTCTGCGCATGCCCATTCCGGTGGACGATGCGCTGCGCATTGCCGGCGCCGCTGGACGACTGCAGGTGTTCGACTTCTCATTCGACCTGTCAAAAACCTACACGTTCTGGTCGGGCATTCTGGGCGGAACGTTCCTGATGCTCTCGTACTTTGGCACCGATCAGAGTCAGGTGCAGCGGTACCTCGCTGCCAAGTCGGTGGACGAAGCGCGCAGTTCACTCCTCATGAGCGCGTACTGGAAGATTCCGCTCCAGGCGCTGATCCTGCTGATCGGCGTGTTGGTGTTCCTGTTCTATCTTTTCCAGCCGGCGCCGCTGCTGTACAACCCGCGCCACGACGCAAAAGTGCAGCAGGACGCGCCGGCCGAGTACGCCGCGTTGCAGTCACGCTACGCGTCTGCCATCGCCGTCCGGCAGAGCGCCGCGCGGTCCGCCTCGGCCGCGCAGCATAGTGGCGATGCGGCAGCCGCCACGGTGGCGCTGCAATCGTTCAAGTCAACGGAGCTGACCGTCGACTCCATTCGTGCCGATGCGCTGGCAGCCGCGGCACGCGTGACGGGCGAGGCCTCGCGCGACGTGAACTTCATCATCCCGCGATTTGTGCTGGACCATCTGCCTCTCGGGTTCGCCGGCGTCTTTCTGGCTGCCGTGCTGGCGGCGGCGATGTCGAGCATCGCCGCCGAACTCAACTCCCTGTCGACGGTCACCGTCATCGACTTCTATCAGCGGTGGGTCAAACCCACCGGGAGCGACGCGCATTTTCTCAATGTGTCCAAGGCGGCGACCGCGCTCTGGGGAGTGTTTGCCTGTGTCGTCGCGACCTACGCGGCGACGCTCGGATCACTCATCGAAGTAGTCAACCGCTTCGGGTCGTTCTTTTACGGCTCCATCCTCGGCGTCTTCCTGCTCGCCATGATCCCGCGTGCGCGCGCGCTCGGGGCCTTTGTGGGTCTGCTCTCGGGAATGGCGGCCGTGGGCGCGGTGGCCATCTACGTGCCAAGCGTCAGCTTCCTGTGGCACAACCTGATCGGCGCGGTCGTCGTGCTCTTGGTCGGACTTGCCCTGAGCGCCGTCGGACCGCGCGCGATTACATCTTCGGCGTAACCGCCGTCGGCGAACCGTTGACGAGATTGAGCAGAATGCGCGCCGCACCCGGCACGCCGTAGGGCAGTTGACGAAAGAGCGCGAGCGTCACGTACACGTACTTGCCCTTGCCCACCGGCGCCACCAGCATCGCTCCCTTGTTCTCCGGCTCGTCGGGGTCGTTCATCGAAAGTAGCGGCGTATAGCGGGTGTCGAACGTGCTGGGCATATACGTGGCCCGTTCCTGGACCCAGTCGGCCCAATCTGCTTCGCCGATTTTGTTGGGCAGTGACAGCAGTGGCGACGCCGACTGCAGCACCTTCACCGGTGCCTGCTCCATCGTGACGCGCGCCGCCGGTCGGGTCCACTGCATCGGATACGGGGTCACCGCAAAGCGGTTCATGTCCTGCGCGCCGTACTGCACGACGAGCGTGCCACCAGCCTTGGCGTAGTCGAGCAGACGCGGATTCTGCCGCACCAGGACGTCGCTGGCTTCGTACGCGCGCGGACCCACGACGATGGCCGTGAAGCGTGACAGATTCGTGCCGCTGATGGCGGCGGGCTCGATCTTTTCGACCGACACGTCCAGTTGGCGCAGTGCCTCGAGCCCTTTGTCGCCGACGCCCTCGATGTATCCGACGCGTGCACGCGCCGGCAATTTGACGGCGACGGAAGAGAGATACATGCCCGATGCGCCATACAGCCGCTGCGGGTTGATGTGATCGTAGTTGATGGTGTAGTAGCCGGCCGTCGACAGCGCCCCGTCGTGAAACGCGAACGCGCCAAGCTGGTGACGTCCCGGCGGCAACGTACCCTTGAGCTTGAAGTTCACCACCTCGACCCCACCGGCAGGAAGGAGGCGAATCCGCTCTGCAGAATCGGCGACCAGTCCCTTGGGCAGCTCGAGCGTCACCGTGACCGTCGCCGCACTGTCGTACGCGGACTGAATGCGCACCGGCAACCAGCGTTCTACGGGCACTCCGGCGCGGATGTACTCAATCACATTGGCCAGCCCGATCGTGATGCCCGGGACGGCGGCCACCGGCACCTGCTGATCACCCTTGATCGGATCGGCGTAGCGATTGACCACCGGCGCCGGAATCGACACCGTCACGCCCGCAATCTGAACCGACGTGCGCACGATCGTTGCGGTCCGATCCTGCTGCTGCGCTTCGTCCGTCGCATCGATCGGCGTCTGAAACCAGTCCTGCTGTTTGCGTCCGTTCACACGCCACCACGGCGACGCCGGTTCGTATGCGACCGCGTACCGCTTCACCGTGAGCGCGCTATCGGGCGCGACCAGAATGTTGCGGTCGGGGTACCCTCCGGCAGGCGCACCGTTATCCCGGGTAATCGCGTCGACGAACGTGATCGGTGCACGCCCGCGATTGAACGTCGTCACACTCACGAGCAACGAGTCGCCGACATTCAGCTTCACTTGTTCACGCACCGGGTACGTCGCCCGTGGTGCCGTCGCTTCCACGGCGACACCGGCGGCGAGGATCAGCGCCTGCTCGGCCCGACGCGCCGTCAGCATCAACGCATCCCACGCTTCGGGATCCGCATCGCCCGCGCGCCGCGCGCTCATCCGCGGCACCATACCAGAGCGACCGGACAGCAAGACGCCGGGTGTCGCGCCTGCGGCCGTCTGGACCCGGCGCAGCAACTGCATGCCCCGCGCGAGCGTGGTCACAATCGGCGACGGATCATCGGCGCGATATTGCGCACGCGCCTCGGCAAACAGCGTCAACGCGGAATCGAGCGTGCCGCGAGCGGCAACGGGCAGCTTCGCGCGCACACGCGCCCAGGTGGTGTCGACACCATCAAAGATTGACCGTTCAGCAGCCGCATCGGCTGGTCCCGTCCGCGCCGCTTCACGCGTGATGGCATCCATGATGGCGCCCTTTCGCTGCAACACACCAAAGCCCTGCGACTTGTGCTGCGACCGACTTTCCGCGGCGATTTCGAAGTACGAACGGCCCAGGAGCGCATCATACTCGCCGACATTCATGCGCAGCGTCGCCTCGGCCGGATTCTGCCGCGCACTGCGATAGAACTTGAGTGGTGTCCACGGCAGCCCGTACCCGGCGACAGGGAATCGCACCGTGTCGGCGGCCAGATCGTACGCTTCTCGCGCCAGCAGGCCGGACACTTGATGATGGCCGTGTCCGTCGCGTGGTGTCCCGCTGAAGAACCCGACCATCACGTGCGGGCGAAATGCGCGAACCACGCGAATCACATCGCCCAGAATCGAATCCTTGGGCCAATGCTGATAGGTCTCTTCCGCATTCTTGCTGAAGCCGAAATCGAAGGCGCGCGTGAAATACTGACGGCCGCCATCGATGCGGCGTGCCGACAACAGCTCCTGTGTGCGGATAGCGCCGAGTCCTTCACCCAGCTCGTTGCCGATCAGGTTCTGGCCGCCGTCGCCACGTGTCAGTGAGAGATAGGCCGTCTCGACGTGGCGACCACGAGTCAGCCACGCGATGAACTGCGTATCCTCATCGTCAGGATGCGCGGCGATGGTGAGCACTCGTCCGGTGGTGCCCAGACCTGCCAACGTTGAGCCGAGCGCCGCGGCACCGCGGTCGGCGGTCGGTCCTTGCGCGCGCAGCACCGCGCGCGGTGCGAGTCCATCAGCGACAAGCGCCGCGGCAAGAGCCGCGGCGCCAATCACCAATCTCGTTGGAGACGAGAGTCGTCCGTTCACTGATTCACCCTGAGAGGAGAACGTTCGTCGAATTCGCCGACATCCATCACCGTCGCGATGATGCGGGCCTGCTCGATCTGATGGGCGTCGGCATACCCTTCGGCCGGACTCGCACGCTCGGGCCGTCCGGCATATCGGACGCCAACCGCGGCACCAGCCGACGCGCGCAGACGCGACTGGACATATGTCCAGGCACCCTGATTGCGCGGCTCTTCCTGCGCCCACACCACCTGTTCGACGGCGGGATAGGTATCCATGAGCCGCATGATCTCCTCGTGCGGCCACGGATACAGCTCTTCCACGCGCACCAGCGCGACACTCGGATTGCGGTGCGGCGCGAGCGCCAGATCGTAGTACAACTTGCCGGAACAGAACACCACACGGCGCACGTCATCGCGATTGCGCGCGATGAATGGATCATCGATGATCGGCTGGAACCCACCCGACGACAGGTCCGGCAGCGACGACGCCGCCTGCGGCAACCGCAGCAACGACTTGGGCTGCATGCACACGAGTGGACGACGGTTGGAGCGTAGCGCCTGCCGTCGCAGCAGATGAAAGTACTGCGCGGGTGTGCTGCAGTACGCGACCGTCATGTTGCCTTCGGCGCACATCTGCAGGAACCGCTCGAGTCGCGCACTTGAATGCTCCGGCCCCTGTCCTTCATACCCATGCGGCAGCAGCAGCACCACGCCGCTGTCCTGCCCCCACTTGGCACGATCGGCCACAATGAACTGGTCGATGATCGGCTGCGCCACGTTGACGAAGTCGCCGAACTGCGCTTCCCACAATGTGAGCGTGTCGGAGGCAACGGTGCTGAAGCCATACTCGAAGCCAAGCACCGCCGTTTCCGAGAGCGCGGAGTTGTACAGTTCGAGACCGCCAGAGCGTTCGGGTAGGTGTGCCAGCGGCGCGTACTTGCGACCGGTCTCGACGTCACTCAGTACCGCATGGCGATGCGAGAACGTGCCGCGTTCGGCGTCCTGCCCGGTCATACGAATGGACACGCCTTCGGTGAGCAGCGTCCCAAACGCCAGCGCTTCGGCATGCCCCCAATCGATGCCACCCGCGTCGCCCATCGCCTCGCGTCGACGCTCGAGTGTTTTGGCGAGCCGCGGATGCGGGGTGAAGTCCGACGGCCACGTGAGTAGTGACTCGTTGATGCCATGAAGGCGCTCGGCCGATACCGCCGTGTGCACCGCGCGCGATGTTGGCGCGGACTCGGGGGGCCACGGCGCATGTTTCTCACTGCCCAGCAACGAGGCCTTGAATCGGGCGTGGATCTGCGCGTATCGATCCGCCACACTCCGCTCATCGGCGGTGGCATCGTCGGGGGTGATGACTCCTTCCGCGATGATGCGATTGGCCCACGCCTGCGGTACCGTCGGATGCTGCTTGATGAGCGCGTATCGAGCCGGCTGTGTGAACGTCGGCTCGTCGCCTTCGTTGTGCCCGTGGCGACGATAGCCCACCAGATCGATGAGCACGTCTTTCTTGAACGTGGCGCGATAGGCGCAGGCCAGGCGCACGGCGGTGATGCAGGCCTGTGCGTCGTCGCCGTTCACGTGAAAGATCGGCATTTCGAATCCCTTCGCGAGATCCGAGGCATAGTGCGTGGATCGCGCGTCGGTGGGGTCGGTGGTGAACCCGACCTGATTGTTCACGATGATGTGAATCGTGCCGCCGGTGCGATACGCGTTCAGGTGCGAGATGTTGAGCGTCTCGGCGACAATGCCCTCGCCCGGGAACGCCGCGTCGCCATGAATCGCCACTGGCACCACCGCCGATTCATCACGCTCGCCAGGTCGGCCCGGCACGCGCTGCAGAGCACGAACCACACCTTCCACAACCGGATTGACCACTTCGAGGTGCGACGGGTTCGGCACCAGACGAAGCCTGACGTCGCGACCGTCCACCGCACGCGAGCCCACATAGCCCATGTGGTACTTCACGTCGCCGGTGGCGTTTTCATCCGCGTGATCGTGGCGCCCTTCGAACTCCGCAAACAGCGTTTCGAATGGCTTGCCCATCACGTTGGTCAACACGTTCAGCCGACCGCGATGTGCCATCCCGATCACCACTTCGCGCGCCCCGGCGCGACCGCATTCATCGATCACCGCATCGAGCATGGGGACCAGTGCGTCCGTGCCTTCCACACTGAAGCGTTTGTACCCGACATACGCGCGCCCGAGAAAACGCTCGAGCCCATCCACCTCGTTGAGCCGATGCAGGACGGCACGCTTTTCGTCGACGGTGAGATCACGTGTCAGCACGCCTCCGCGAAACGCCTTCCGAAACCACTCGCGTTCGGCGTCGATTTCGATGTGCCACACCTCGTAGCCGACGTGGCCCGAGTAGACCGCACGCTTGCGCTGAATCAGCTCGAGCGCGGTGGGAAACCGATCGTCGCCGAGCGCCGCGCCCGGAATCGCCCGAAGGTCGTCGTCAGTCAGACCGTAGAACTCGGCGGCCAATTCGTCCGCGCCCGGCGGCGGTGCGCCAAGCGGATCGAGCTGCACCGCATAGTGGCCGTAGTTCCGAATCGCCTGCTGCAGCGAGGCGGCCCCAGCCACCTTCTTGAGCAGGTCGAGATCGGTGGCCGCAGAACCGGCGGCGGTCGGCGGCGCAGACGATGCATCGTGGCCTCCGGCGCCCGCGGTCGCAAAAAGCGACTCGGCAATGCGGAAATACTGGCGCCAGGTCTCGTCCACACTGGATGGATCGCGACGATAACGCTCGAACTGTTCAACGATGATGCCATCGTTGAAGACGCTGGTAATGGCAGACGCGCTCATAGTCGTGGCAATCTAACGGCGCGCTTGCACATGGCGTATTGGGCGTCGCCGACCCGTCAGCTAGGGGCGGAGTACCGGTAGGACGAGCGTGAACTGAGACCCTTCACCGGGACGGGAGACCACTTCGATTCGTCCACCCAGCAACGTGGCCAGGCGCCGGCCGATGTAGAGCCCCAGACCGGTGCCGCGATGCCGTCGGGATCGCACGTCTTCGAGCTGCGAGAACGGGCGAAAAAGCCGAGGCAGGTCGGCCGCGTCGATGCCGATGCCGGTGTCCCGGATCGCGAAGCGCACCGTGGGATCACCGCTGTCCGTCGGCGACCCGCGCGACACGCGGAGAAGCACCTCCCCGTGTTCGGTGAACTTGACGGCGTTTTGGACGAGGTTGAGCAGGATCTGGCGGACGCGATCTTCATCGGTCCGCAGATCAGGGACGGCGTCACCCAGCTCCATGCGGAACTGCACACCCTTTTCGCGGGCCAACGGCTCCACATACGGCAGCAGCGAATCGAGCAGCGCGCCCAGCTGGACATCGTCCGAACGCACCGAGAGGCGATCGGCTTCCAGCGAGGCGTAGGTGAGAATGTCCTCGATGAGGGCGCCGAGATGCCGCCCGACCGTTCTGAGCCGAACGAGCACATCCCGCTGTTGGCTGGAGAGCGGTCCGAGGATCTCGTCCTCGAGAAGCTCGCCATATCCCTCTAGTGCTGCTAAAGGGGTGCGAAGCTCGTGCGATAGTGTCGCTAAAAGGCTGGTTTTTGCCGCGTCGGCCGACTGCGCCTCTTCAAGCAGTCTGGCCTTCCAGAGCGCCAGCGCCGCCAGGTCGGCCACTGCGGCGAGACGCTCTTCGTCGTCCCGATCAAACGCCGCCTGCCCCTCGGGTCGAAACACCGACAACACGCCCACCAGCTGCGATTCCGCTTCCAGCGGCAGCACCATGATCGGGCCAATCCCGAGCCTCGGCAGCAGCTCCGCAAAAAACGGCGAACTCTCGTGAGCGCTTCGGATGGCGATGGTGCGCATCTCTTGGGCCACCCGACCGGTGACGCTGCCTTCAAGTGGGAAACGAAGTCCCATCAGCTCGGCGGTCGGCCCTTTTACGGCAATGAACCTGCCAGTATCGCCACTCACTTCGGTCACTGAGGCGCCACCAGACCTCCCTTGCACGGTCGCCGCATCACAAATGGTCTGCAGCACCTCTCGCGAGTTGGTTCCCGCCGCCAGCGCGCGCGCCACCTGACGGAGCGTGCCGAGCTCTTCCGTTTTGCGATAGTCGGAGTAGAGGATGTCGCTCCCGGCACCAAACCCGTCGTGTGATCCCGTCATGCCCGAACAGTGGCACCGAATCCGCCGGATCGGGAGCGGTACCGGTTACGACTTGGCGAGCAACGCGATCCGTTCCCGCGTGGAGACGACGACGCCGCCCACAGGCTCGACCGTCACCGCAAACATCACCGCCTCGCCCACGGGAATCCGTGCATCGATCGGCACAAACACTTCGTGCGACCCGGCCGGGATATCGAAAACGCCGCCGTCCACCGGGTATCGTTGATCGCGCTTCTTATCAAAGATCCAGAGCTGGTACTGCCAGCGCGTCCGGTCGTTCGCCTGCAGTCCGGCGATTCGCATCACGCCGCGCTGGGCCTTGCCGCTCCAGACCACGTCGCCCGTGGCACCCTTGGCGGTCGAATCGGGTGTTGCGCTCCAGGCGAGTCGCGTCAGCGAGCTGTCGGCGATGAGCAACGAATCGCGCAGCTGCGCACCGATGGCGCTGAGCCCCGGAGTGCGGACGACCGGCTCGGCGGGCCGACGGCCCGCGACCCAGACGGCCAATACCGCTGCCGCCGCAAGCCATCCTCCCCACGCGACAATCGATCGAACCGATGATCGCGAGGATGCGCTGGAAGAGGGTCCGTTGGAAAGTGTGGGAGGAGGAACAACGGGGGGATATGCCATCGCCGAGGGCGGGCGACTGGTCCGCACCAGCACCTCGCCAACGCCGACAATGCGATCAGCAAGCGCTGCAGGCAGCTCGTCGGCGGGCACCCGCGACTCGGTAGCCAGCACGGCCGACAACTCGGCGGCGGCAGCTTCCCACTCGGCCACGTCTTTGTCGACCCCTTGGGCCACGAGCTTCGACAACGCCTCGGCTTCCGGGCCCGACAGGGCACCCGTCACCCGCTGCATCAACAACTCATCCACCTGCTTCTGGTCGTCGCGGTCCATCAGTTCTCCTCCTCGGCGGCGCCAAGGGCGACCCCGTTCAGCAGGTCGCGTGCCTTTTTGAGCCCACGACGTGTATGCGACTTCACGGTTCCCAGCGGCGTTTCAGTCTCACGGGCGATTTCATCGTGCGTCTTTCCCTCCAGCAGGGATAGCTCGAGCATCCGCCGCTGTGCCGCCGGCAACGAGCGAAGCACGGCGCGCGCCTGATCGATGCGCGCAGCGCGATCCATATCGTGCGCCACATCCTGTGCCCGTTCGTCCGCCACGTCCATATCATCGGGCAACGAATCGAGCTCCGGCAGTCGCTGACGGCGACGCATCCGGTCGATCAGGCGACGACGCGTCACCATCGCGACCCACCCAGGTTCGGTGGCGCGCGAGGCGTCAAAGCGGGAGGCCGTGCGCCAGATGTCGATAAAGACATCCTGCACCGCGTCCTCCGCTTCCTGCGGATTGGGAGACCACCGACGGACGAGTGACCAGACCAACGATCCATAACGCGCCACACACTCGCGGACGGCGCGCTCGTCGCCCGCCGCGATGCGCGGCAGCAACGGCTCTGCAGACGCGAGGACGCTCACATCCATCGCCGTCACCAGCGCGAGATGCGGCCGAGCCGGTTCAGGTGCAGCACCTCGCTCAGAATCATCCTTGCCCGTTCGGGGGATCACGACCATCGCCACTCCACGACTCCCTGCATCCGCACACTCCCTGGCCGGCAACCGGCACGTTCTCTCAGTTCATTCGCCAACGTTTCATGCTTGGATGCAGGTCCCGGGAACTTTTCGGGAAGCGCACGGTGGGTGCATCCGTCGGCGACGCCTCCACGAACACACCGACCAGTCAGACCGAACCCGACCCGCAACTCGGCGCGGCGGTTCGTTTCTCCTGCATGCGGAGTGCTCGCTCATGTCTGCAACACCACGCCTTATCGACTTTCCGAAGCGCACCCGTGGCGCCGCGGCCGTGCTGGTGTGCGTCATCGCGGTCGGCACCGCGATCAGTGCGCCGCTTTCCGCGCCGTTGGCCGCCCAACACAGTGGCACCAACGCATCGCGTCCGACCAACACGATCCCACGGGTCGCGAAGACGGCCGGGCAATTCATGACGTTGCTCGCCGCCGTCGAGGCGGCCGGTTTGACGGAAACCCTCATGGGCCGCGGTCCGCTCACTCTCTTTGCCCCAACCGACGACGCCTTCAAGCGACTCCCGGGCGGCACCGTTGAAGAGCTGCTCAAGCCGCAGAATCGCGAGAAGCTGGTCACCATCCTCACCTATCACGTGGTGGCGGGTCGTGTGACCGCCGACCAGGCGCGAGGCCTGCGCAGCGCCGAAACCGTCGCCAAGGAAACGGTGCGACTCAGCGAAAGTGATGGCCAGCTTCGTGTGAATGACGCCACCGTGCGCATCGCGGACATCCCCGCCAGCAACGGACTCATTCATGTCATCGACCCCGTGCTGCTCCCGCCCGACCGTTCGGCCGCGACGGTGCCGGCAAGTGGCGAGCGTGCCAAGGCGGTGTCACTGGTGGACTACGCGATTGATCGCGGCGCACCGTTGTACAACGACGGGCAACCCGCGGCGACGGTGGCCGTCTACGAGACGGCCATCAATGCCCTGCTGTTGTTGAACGCCGACGGCCTCTCGGCGGATGATCGCCGCGCACTGAACGCCGCGCTGCGCGATGGCCGAGGCGCCTCCACGAAGGACCGCGCGTTTGCGCTGCGTCGTGCGCTCGATGATGCACGTCGGCAGATCAACGGGCAGATGGAGTTGAGTCGCCGGTGAGCCTGCGTCGCGCGCGGCGCGCGCGGCTGCGCACAACACGTGCTCAGCCGCCGCGCCCAACGCGTTTTCAGAAACTCACATCGAGCGTCGCATACACGGCACGCGCTGGCAACACGAAGTAGCGCACGCGTCCCGAGCTGCTTACCGACCCGCTGCCGTACTTTTGCGTGTCGCCCAGATTCACGCCACGCACGGTGACAGCAACGCGCGACCACGACGCCTTGGCGCTGGCGTCCATCGTATAGAAATCCGGAAGCACGCGGTCGGCGCTGCTGGTGTTGTCCAGATACGCGCGCGACTGGTAGCGACCCTCGAGCGACACCGACAGCATCGATGTGGCGTTGATCTCGAACCGATGTGCGGACACAAAACGCGGGGTCAACACCGGTTCGACCTGGCGACGCAGCACCGGCGTGCCGCGCGACGAATCCGTGAACGCCTTGATGCGATTGGTGCTCCAGGCGGCGTTGCCACCGACCGCCACGCGTGGCGTGACCTGCCAGCGGCCGTCCATCTCGATGCCGCGGCGATAGCTCGACCCGACATTGCGACGCAGCACCGATCCCGAGGCCGTTGGCGCGCCGATGCGGGCGATGTCGTTGCGGAAATCCATGCTGTACAGGTTGGCCTGCAGCGCGCGTCCCGTGGCGGTGTAGGTCACGCCGGCTTCCGCGTCACCGACCGACTCCGGTTTCACACGAGTGAAGTCGCCGTACTCGGCGACGTTGCCCGCGTTCAGATCGTCGTCACCGGCAAACAGATCGCTCCGCGCCGGTTCGCGCGTTGTACGACCGTACGATGCGTACGCCGACCAGCCGCCTGACAGCGGTACGGTCGCGCCCACCTTGGGATTGAAAAACGTCCAGTCGATTGAGCGTTCACCGATTGTTTCACGCGCGTCGGGCTCGTACCGGAAGCGAGCCCAGCGCGCCTGCAGGTCGGCAAACCAACGGATGCGACCACGATCGAGTGTCGCCTTGGCAAACACGCTCGCATCCTGCTTGTGCCCGGTGTTGTCGTACAGCGCCACGGGATCGGGTCGCAGATACCCACGGTGCGCGCGTGCGTAGCTGTTGGCGTTGATACCGGCGTTGAGCTGCAGCGCCCCCCGTTCCACGTTGATGGCGCTCGTGGCGCCGTACCAGGCGTGGGCAAGATTGAATCGGTACCGGTCGGCGGTGTCGAAGTAGTCGTAGTTGCCGCTGGCGGAGTTCCGATAAATCGTCGTGTTCACCGTGGTGCCGGACGGCCGCGCGTGCGAGACCGAGAGCGCGAACATCTGCTGGCCGAAGCGATCGCGTTCGTCGACGCCAAGGGGATTGTATCTCCGGTTCTGCGCGAGCTCCGCGAGGGTGGCGCCCGTGTACGACAGGGTGTCGGCGAGCAGTCCCACCAAGGCCGTGGCCTTGACGATGGTTCGGTCGCCGAACCATCCGCCGCTGACAAAGGCAGAACGACCAAGCACACCGCTGTGATCGCGGTACCCGTTGGTCTGCAGCGCACTCACGCGACCCAGCATGGCAAATCCGCTGCCGGTGAGTCCGGTATGAAACGCGCCGCTGACGCGCCGAGCGCCAAAGGAGCCCAGCTGCACCGATGCGTCACCGCCCGCGCCGCGGACAGCCAGCGGCACGGTTTCAAAATTCACCGAGCCCGCGTAGGATGCCGTGCCGGCCGTGCTCGTGCCCACGCCGCGCTGGACTTGCACCGACTGCACACTCGCCATCAGATCGGGAAGATCGGCAAAGTAGAGCACCTGATCTTCCATGTCGTTGAGCGGCACGCCATCGAGCGTGATGTTGATGCGCGTCTGGTCGACGCCGCGCAGGCGCAGATAGCTGTATCCCCACAGCGTCCCTGTTTCGGTGTGCGCCGTGAGAGACGGTGACGCGCCTTGCAGCAACATCGGCGGATCCTGTCCCACCGCTCGCTGCGTGATCACGTCGCGCGTGATGGTCTTCTGGGAAATCGGCGCCAGATCGCCGGCCCGAATGGCTTTGACGAGAACCCGCTCAATCTGCTGGCCGGAATCGGCGCGCACGCTGCTGTCGGGAGGTACTGGCCGAACCTGCGCGGCTGCCGGCGCCGGCGATATCCCGGCCAGGAGAAAAGCGATCGTGGAGGCGGTGCCCACGACGTGCACGCGCGCACGGCGCGCGCGAAAGCGCTGCTGCATAGTTGGACTCCCTACGCCGGTACGAACCGGATCAGGTTCTGCGGGACTCTCTCAGCCTGCGCGCGACAGTGCGGCAGGCACCCCGGTCTGTTGTGCGCGCAAGATATGCCAGCGTACCGCACGCGCGCTACCTTCCCTGCCATGTCCGATCTCGGCACCTGGCTCACCGCACACGGCAGTTCCTATGCGGAGTTGTTCGGTTTCATCACCGGTGTGCTCAACGTGTGGCTCGTCACGCGCGAGAGCATCTGGAGCTGGCCGCTCGGCATACTCAACGCGCTCTTCTATGTCGTGGTGTTCCTGCGCGCCGGCCTCTATTCAGACACCGGGCTGCAGGTCGTGTATTTCGTGCTGTCCTGTTACGGCTGGTGGCACTGGCGTCGTGGCGGGACCGACCATGCGCCGCTGGTCGTGACCCGCGCGTCGAACATGCTCTGGACGCTGCTGGCCGGCATCGGTGTGGCAACGTGGCTGGCGCTCTCAACGATCACGGCGCGGATTCCAGGTGCCGCTCTGCCGCACCTCGATGCGGCGCTCGTGTCCGTCAGCCTCATTGCGCAATGGATGATGACGCGCAAGCTGCTGGAAAACTGGCTGCTCTGGATTGCGGTTGACGTGGTGTACATCGGGTTGTTCATCAATCGCGGACTGACACTCACCGCCGTGTTGTACGCGATCTTCCTGATTCTGGCGACCATTGGCTTTGTGCAGTGGCGGCGATCGGCCGCCAGCGCGCACGTGCCCATCACACGCATCACATGATTCACGTTGTCGTGACCGGTTCGGAGTCGGTCGGAAAATCCACGTTGGCCGACGCGCTCGGCGCCCACTTTGGCGCGCTCGTCGTACCCGAATTTGTGCGCGGATATGCGGCGGCCAAAGGCGCACCGCTCGACTTCCGCGACCACGGTCCGATCGCGAAGGGGCAGATGGCGTTCGAGGACGAGTTCACGGAGCGCGCGCAGGCACGCGGTGACCGCCTGCTGGTTCACGACACCGACCTCGTGAGCACGGTCGTCTACTGCTACCACTATTTTGGCCGCTGTCCGGAGTTTATCGAGGACGCCGCGCGCGCCCGGCGACCCGCGCAGTACCTGTTGCTGGATATCGACGTCCCGTGGGTTTCCGATGGCGTGCGCGATCGGGGTGAGCGTCGCGCCGAGGTGCAGGCGCTCTTTGCCGACACCCTCGCGCGCTTTGCCTCGCCGGTCACGCATATTCAGGGCGACTGGACCCGGCGTTTTGATGTCGCCGTCGCGTGCATCGACCACCTGCTCTCCGCCTGACGCACCGTCAGGCGTTCACCTTCTTCTCATTCCCCATGGCACCGTCCACGCAGAGTTTCGCCAATCACGCCCAGTACACTCCGGGCTATCACTTCTTTGCCAGCCCGCTCGGCCTGATCTTTCTGGCGTGGACGATCAAGCGAACCATCGACAACCCCAACGCCGACACCGCGTACATGCTCGTCGGCGCGCTGGCTTTGGTGGGCGCCATTGCGATGCTCAGGCTGTCGGCGCTCCGTGTGCAGGACCGCGTCATCCGCCTCGAGGAGCGGTTGCGCCTGGGTCGACTCCTGCCGACCGATCTCCAGCCCCGGATCGAAGAGATCCGTCCCTCGCACCTGATTGCACTGCGGTTTGCCTCGGATGCCGAAGTGACGGATCTGGTGCGCAGAGTACTGGCCGACCCGTCGATCAAACCCAAGGCGATCAAGCAGCAGATCAAGAACTGGAAGGCCGATTACTTCCGCGCCTGAGTGCGAGTGACCGTTCGACCGCAACGCCGATGCCACCGTTGGATGTCTTAAGACGCGTTTCGAATCGCAGCGAGGTTTGCGCCGCCAAGCGTTTGTCGGGGACAAGCATGCCCAACTGCCATCCTGGGCCGCCCGCGCGCACCACCTCACCCAGCCGCGCGTAGAGCGAGCGCAGATCCAGACCTTCGCTGATGCGCAGTCCGTACGGTGGATTGGTCAACACCAATCCGCTCGTGCCAAGCGGGGAGAGCGCCACATCCGACAGCGACTGCTGTGAAATCTCGACGTCGGCCGTGACGCCCGCCCGCGCCGCGTTGGCACGGGCCGCAT
>Ga0154020_10003458_pt1 | contig 18994 bp, 11 predicted proteins | sample Klosneuvirus_201_FD_109709 | JGI IMG/M metagenome (GOLD analysis project Ga0154020, IMG submission 109709) | Active sludge microbial communities from wastewater, Klosterneuburg, Austria - Klosneuvirus_20160825_MG | ecosystem: Engineered > WWTP > Aerobic digester > Activated sludge | place... | reverse complement strand
TGGCGCCATAGGTCTGGGCGATGCGGAAGATCTTGGCTTCGATGGAGTCGTCGAGGGCGTAGAGGAACGTGAACCTGGAGGGTTTTTCGCACGCGGCGATGACAGCCTCCCCAAGGCCGCGGGCTCCGCGGCCACCCTCAGCCCAGTTGGTCGTCTTTACGGCGGCTGAGGCGCCTGCCTTGACGGCGGCCTTTTTGAGAAGCTCGATCTCGGCATCGGTGTCTGTCGCAAACGTGTTGATCGCCACAACGACGGGAACGCCATAACTCAGGACGTTCTTGATGTGGCGCTCGAGGTTTGGCAGGCCGGCTTCGAGGAGCGCGAGGTTTTCCTTCTTGTAGGCCTCATCGACGGGCTTGCCGGCGACCACCTTTGGCCCGCCGCCGTGCATCTTGAGAGCGCGGACCGTCGCGACCAGGACGGCGCAACTCGGCGCGATTCCACTGGCGCGGCACTTGATGTTGGCAAACTTTTCAAAGCCGATGTCTGAACCAAAGCCCGCCTCGGTGACGACGTAGTCGGCGAGCTTGATCGCGATCTGGTCGGCGATGATGGAGGAGTTGCCTTGGGCGATATTCGCAAACGGACCGGCGTGGACGAATACGGGTGTGCCCTCCAAGGTCTGGAGGAGATTGGGCATCACGGCATCCTTCATCAGGACTGTGAGGGCCCCGGCAGCGCCGATGTCGTCGGCGGTGACGGGTTGGCCGTGTTTTGAGAAACCGATCACCATTCGGCGCAGGCGGACCTGCATGTCGGCCAGGCTGGAACTCATCGAGAGCACCGCCATGATTTCGCTGGCGACTGCGATGTCAAAGCCGGTTGTTCGCGGGAAGTGTTCCTCGCTCCCCAGGCCAACCTGGATCTCGCGGAGCATCTTGTCGTTGACACCCAAGACGCGCCGCCAGGTGATGGTCTTGGGGTCGATATCCAGGCGAAAGAGTTCGCGCTGTTGCTCTGCGGGAAGATCGCCCGGGCATGCAGCTTCGAAGCCCAGGCGCTTCATGCGGCGGAGGTGGGCCGCGCAGAACTGCGGCTTGCCAGCCTTGTCCTTTTTGCAGAGAACGTTCATCAGCTGCTGATCGTCGGGGTGAGACTCTTCGTACAACAGGCGCGTGTCGATCGCGGCGGCCAGGAGGTTGTTGGCCGCGGCGACGGCGTGGGTGTCTCCGGTGAGATGGAGGTTGAAGTCCTCCATGGGAAGGACCTGGCTATAGCCGCCACCGGCCGCGCCGCCTTTGATGCCGAACGTGGGGCCCATTGAGGGTTGGCGGATGCAGGTGAAGACGCTCTTACCAAGGTGTGCGCCTAGGGCCTGCGAGAGACCAACGGTAACCGTGGTCTTTCCTTCGCCCAGGGGAGTCGGCGTTATCGCGGTGACGACGATGAGGCGTCCGTTGGGCCGGACTACCAGACGATCGCGGACGTTCAGGTGCACCTTGGCCTTGGTGTGGCCGTAGGGCTCGAGCTCGGACGGGAGCAGGCCAATCTCATTGGCGAGTTCCATGATGGGCTTGGCGGTCGCGGCCTGGGCGATCTCGATGTCCGAGGGGACAGGATTCTTCAGCGCGAGTGTTGTGGGGCCAACGCTCTGCTTTGGGGAGCGCGGGGTCTTCTGGGAGAATTCTTGCAGCATGTGTGTTGCCGTTCGAGTTAGAGGTTCAACTTCACTATCGGCAATCAAAGGATACACGCATCCTCAATATGAACCGTCGTGCCAAAAACCGATCGGGGAAGTTTCCTTGAAGCAAGCCACCGGGGACCCTTCCGAGTCCCCGGTGTAGTGAGATCCGCGAATAGCGTCTTTGTACGCGTGTTGTGATGCTCGTTCTGTTTGACGCTGGTACGGTACGAACGTTCCCCGCGTGCGATTCGCGGCGCGGCTTTATCCGTTCGGCTGGCGCGCAGCTTCGGAGATTCCAGCCCAGGTCAGACCGAATCTCGCGAGGTACTTTCGCAAGCGGTCGGCGTCGTTGGCCGAAGCCTTCTTCGTCCGCGAAACGGCGAACAGCTCTCGCCCGGCTTCGGAGAGCGAAGCAGCTCGCGCGCACACCTTGATCACATCCGCGAGTTGGACACGGTCGAAACGGTCCAACGATTCGAGTGCTGTGCGGTCGAGGAACCGCGACAGAGTCTCTGATTGGTCTGAAGAATGCGCCGCACTTCCGCTCCATGCGCGGCGGAGTCGCGCGATCTCCTGTTCCACCACTTCGCCCGCGATCCTGCCCCCGGGCGCCAGTGTGGCCATCCGCGTAACAGACGCGGAAAGGTCGCGGAAATTGCCCGACCACAGGGCTTCCGTCGAACCGGCGAAGCGGAGAAACTGTTCTCTGGCTTCCTTGCTGAACCGCACCATGCGGTTGGTGCGTTTGGCGTAGCTTTCGAGCTCGTAATCGAGGTTCGGCTCGATGTCCTCGGCTCTCTCCCGAAGCGCCGGGAGGGTGAATGACCAGAGGTTGATGCGAGCGAGAAGGTCCTCGCGGAATCGGCCTTCGGCGACATCCCTGAGTAGGTCGCGATTGGTTCCGGCGATCAGCAGGAAGTTGGATTCAACCTCTGTGTCCGAACCCAGCGGCAGAAACCGCTTCTCCTCTACGGCTCGCAGCAGCATCGCCTGCTCATCGGAACCGAGCTCGCCGATCTCGTCGAGGAACAGAACACCCCCGTGGGCTGATCGCAGCAAACCGGGGCGATCTTGGGCGGCGCCTGTAAAGGCACCCTTGCGATGGCCGAAGAGCGTCGACATCGCCGAGTCGCCGCGGAGTGTGGCGCAGTTCACATCGATGAACCCCCCCACTACCTGGTGGCGGGCCTTCTTGAGTTCGTAGATGCGACGGGCGAGTTGGCTCTTGCCGGCGCCTGTGGGGCCCATGAGCAGGATCGGATCGACCGAGTGGCCGGCGACGTGTTCGAGCTGCTCGATCAACTTGTTGAATGCGACGTTGCGGGTGGAGATGCCACTCTTGAGGCCCGCGACGCTGTCTTTGAACTCGCCTTGGAATCGGGCCGCGAGGGAGTCGTACTTTGAGAGGTCCAGATCGATGATCCGGACCTCACCGGCGGGGTCCGCGTGCCGCGGCTTGGGGCTGGATTGAACGAGCTTGGCCGGGAAGTGCCGCGACTCGGTCAGGAGGAAGAGGCAGATCTGGGCGACGTGCGTTCCCGTCGTGATGTGGACGAAGTACTCTTCCTTGTCCGGCTGGAAGGGATACTGGCGAGCAAAGTCAAAGAGCGCGGCGTAGACCTTCTCGAAGTCCCAGGGGTCCGCGAGGTCCACAGGCCATGGACGCACCTTGGTCTCGGGCGAGACGCTGGCGAAGTCCTCGATGATCTGGTTGGTCAGGTCCACAACCTTGGGCTGGTGCATCAGGTCCAGGCGATCGACGACCCAGTCCTGCTGTTGGCCCAGGCAGACCGTGGGCCGCCAACGCTCCCACCGCTGCGGGCCTTTGCCCACATCGAGCGTTGTGCCCAGGAATCCGATGACGACGCGGGTCTTTGACATGTATATGGCAGTATATATCGTATACAAACGGCTATAAATCAAGGCACCAGATCCCTCTGACGACCGCGTTATTGACTCAAAAACGCGGTTTGTCGTCTTGGCACAGGCCTTGCCATGTACCCATCCATCGCCGCGGGAAAGACACCCGCGGATGCAGGAGACCTGAGTCATGGCCAACAAGAACCTCTTCAAGTCATTCGTCGGCAAGCTTCTCCCGAAGACGGACACCCGCAACGAAGCGGGTGGAGTCGCGTACTCACTGGCGCCCAAGCAGTCGCTAGCACAGTTCGCCGCGACCGGGTGCTTGAACGGGACGTTCTACGCCTCGGCCGATACGCAGCTGTCGCTGGTGCTTGAGTTCGCCAACAAGTGCGAGCCCGAGTTCATCGCCAAGACGGCGCTCTATGTCCGTGAAACGTCGCACATGAAGGACCTGCCGGCGCTCCTGGTCGCGCTTCTCTCTGTGCGGTCACCGTTCCTGTTCGCCGAAACGTTCCCCCGCGTGATCGACAACGCGAAGATGCTCCGCACCTTCGTTCAGATCATGCGGTCCGGCGTCGTCGGGCGCAAGAGCCTGGGCTCACTGCCCAAGCGGCTTGTCGAGCAGTGGCTGGCGAACCGGAGCGATGAGGTGGTCTTCCGTGGCTCGGTCGGGTCGTCCCCGTCTCTGGCGGACATCGTGAAGATGGTCCACCCCAAGCCGGGCACGGAATCCCGCGCGGCCCTGTACGCCTACCTGGTCGGCCGCGAGACCGACTTTGGCAAGTTGCCGCCTTTGGTCCAGCAGTACGAGCTGTTCAAGAAGGGACAGAGCCTGGAACTTCCGGATATTCCCTTCGAGTTGCTCACGAGTCTGCCGCTGTCCCCCAACGACTGGAAGGACATCGCGCGGAAGGCCCCCTGGCAGATGACCCGTATGAACCTCAACACGTTTGCCCGGCACGACGTGTTTGAGGATGAGGAGCTGACCATGCTCATCGCTGAACGCCTCGGCAACCCGGAACTGGTGCGTAAGAGCCGCGTGCTCCCGTACCAGCTCATGGCGGCCTATGCGAACTCCGGGAAGGAAGTTCCCGAGCTCGTGAAGGCGGGTTTGCAGGATGCCTTGGACCACTCGCTGGCCAACGTCCCGCAGATTCAGGGGCGCGTGTGCGTCTGCCTCGACGTGTCGGGGTCGATGCACTCGCCGGTCACGGGTCATCGTAAGGGTTCCACCACGGCAGTGCGCTGCATCGACGTGGCGGGCCTGGTGGCCGCGGCCGTCTTGCGGGTGAATCCGCAGGCCCGGGTCATCCCGTTCAACGACCGCGTTGTGGATGTGAGCCTCAACCGTCGGGACAGCGTGATGACCAACGCCCAGAAGCTGGCGGCCCTGCCGCAGGGCGGGACTAACTGCTCGGCGCCGCTTGAGTCGCTCAACGGCGAGAAGGCCAAGGTGGACATGGTGATCTACGTGTCCGACAACCAGTCGTGGGTCGATACCGCGCGTAAGGGCGGGCCGACTCAGACGATGATCCAGTGGGCGAAGCTCAAGGAGCGGAACCCGCAGGCGAAGATGGTCTGCATCGACCTGCAGCCGTACGCGACGGTGCAGGCGCAGGAGGGTTCGGACATCCTGAACGTCGGGGGCTTCTCCGACCAGGTGTTCGAGCTGCTCGGGAAGTTCGCGGACGGCTCGATGACGCCCGATCACTGGGTCGGGGTTATCGAGGCGGTGAGTATCTGAGATTTGCCCGGGCGCGGGAAACCGCGCCCGGGAGATTCCGGCCGAATGTGCTCTGGGACTACATTGAAACTGTAACGTCTCGAGCGCTCCTTGTCGGCCGGTTGTTTGAGCCTCGCGTCTGCGCCCGTGCGCGGGGTCCATCACGGAACGGGCTTGGATTTGGATCGGGTTTGTGTCGCGAATGCCGGCGGGAGTACATTGGTCTTGCGGGTTCGAATCCCGCCCGTGCCAGCACCCTCACGGGGCTGTCACGGTCTCTCGTCAAACTTGTCGCGGCGCGGCCGGGGTGTTCCCGGCCGCGGATTGGCACAAGGTTCGGCCCGCTCGCTCGTCACGAATGCTGACGGGACTACATCTTAACGTCCAGGTCGCGGGTTCGAGTCCCGCCGGCGCGATTCAAACACCACAGCGCCGTAGCTCAGTTGGTAGAGCGGGTACGACTCCTCGATACTGGCAGAACGACCGGGAGGGCAAAGGAGTTGGAAGTCGTGACCGAAAGGAGATGCCACGATCGCGAAGAGTGACTGGGTTGAAGTGTTAAGGGGCTCGGCACTGGAGGTTGTGATCCTCCGAGACCGGGTTCGAGACCCGGCAACCCTATTGGCACACTCGCTCGCCACGAATGCTCGACAGGACTACATCATTCCAAATGACCAGGTCGCGGGTTCGAGTCCCGCCGGCGCAATTGAACACCACAGCGCCGTAGCTCAGTTGGTTAGAGCGGGTAAAACGCCTTGTCAACTTTGGTCGTGGCGGGCGAGTGTGCTGGAAGTCGGGAGGAACAGGATCGGCGTCGAATGCTTGAGGGAGTACATCGGTCTCGAAGGTCGGGGGTGAGAATCCCCCCGTGTGCCGCACGGCACGCGTAGCTCAGGGAGAGCGTCGAGGTTATCTCTCTCACAATCTTGTCGGCGTCGATCCTGGATCTTTCGGTTAGGTTTGTTTCGAGGAGTTCACCAATGGAAACCGTCAAGTCATCCCCGATCATCGAAACTGGCGAAGCTACGGGCTTCATTCCCGTCGATGGCGGAGCTGTGAAGCCGATCACGGTGATCGGCACGGCCGCGATCCGGCAGACGTTTGATGAGAAGTGCATTCGGCAGGCGATGAACTCGCGGCTTGGGCCCGGCGTGACGGACCTGGTGCTGAACCCGGACGCCCACGTTGGGTACGGCGCGCCGGTCGGGTGTGTGCTGGTTTCGCCGACGCATATCTACCCGGGCCCGGTGGGTGTGGACATCAAGTGCTCCATGAGCCTCTTGCAGCTCGACCTGCCCGAGAGTGAGATCCGCGATAAGAAGACGCGGCGGGCGATCATTAACGCGATTCTTGAACGCACGCCGACGGGCCCGGGAAAGGGACAGCGGAGTGTCAAGAAGGGGCGATTCGTTGGCGCTGCGCTGGGCCGCGACGTTGTGACTCAGGGAGCTTCCGAGCAGGTCTGCACGCGCGTTGGCATCCCGCCCGAGTGGGCGCTTCGGTGCGAAGACTCGCAGCATCACGGACACGGACCGTCGCAGGCTCTGGATATCCGACTTGAGAGGCTGTTCGCGGATGGGTTTGCACCGAACTTCGCGGAGAAGATTGGCCAGCTCGGGTCGTATGGCGGTGGTAACCACTTCGGCGAGTGCGAAGTGGTCGCTATCGGCGAGTCTGATCGTGCCAAGAAGACCGCCGAGGTCTTTGGCCTGCGCGACAACCACGTCGCGTTCTTGTCTCACTGCGGCAGCCGCGGGTGGGGTGCGATGCTGGCGGATCGGGCGTTTAAGACCTTGCAGGGCAAGTTCGCCAAGTGGAGCATCCCGCTCCCCGGAAATGACCGCGAGCTGGTGTACGCGCCGCTTGGAACTCAGGAGGCCAACGACTACATCGACGACATGTCCCTGGGCGCGAACTTCGCCACGGTCAATCACATGCTCATCAATGCCCTGGTCCTGGAGGCCTTCCAGGAAGTGATCCCGGGCGTGAAGGGAAACCTTGTGTACTTCATCAGCCACAACATCGCCCGCCAGGAGGTTGTGGACAACAAGGTCGCGTGGGTGCATCGCAAGGGGGCGACCCGCGCGTTCCCGGCCAAGCACCACGCTCTGAAGGAAACGCCGTTCTACGAAACCGGCCACCCGATCCTGCTCCCGGGAAACCCGCGGGATGGGTCCAGCGTGATGGTGGCGGATGAGGGTGCGCACTTGTCCCGGTTCAGCGTCAATCACGGCGCCGGACGTCGCATGAGCCGAACGGCCGCGAACAAGAATCTGGACCAGGCCGTGGTGGACAAGGACTTCACGGAGCAGGACATCATGACCAACTGCCGGCAGTACCCCATTGACGAAGCCCCCGCGGCGTACAAGGACTTCAACGAGGTTCTGCGGAGCGTGACGGCCGCGGGATTGGCGAGTGAGGTTGCTCGACTGAACGCGCGGTTTGTGATCAAGGATGGCGACAAGGCGGATGACTGAGGAAGATCACCACAGAGACTCAGAGGCACAGAAAGGGAGAAGAGAATGGAGGGCTTGATGAATCACAAACGGAAGCGGGCGCGCAATGCGAGGGCTGGGTGCAAGCTGTGCAAGCCTTGGAAAGTGAACGGATTTCGGAATGAACGCCGGGAGGGTGAGCCTTTCAGCGATCACAAACGCAGATTCTTTGGAACTCAGGACCGATCAGCGCATCCAAGTCTCTCTTGACTCTTCAGCGGTTTCGAGTAATGTCTGTCCCCAGAGGTGCCCCCATGCAATGCAGTCCCAAATCCAGGTTGACTCGGTAACACCTCTCTTTCCTTTGACAACTTAGGGAAAGAGTGCCCGCAAGCACGCCCGCGCCGCGCTTGCACTGTTTCCGCCACTCTTGCGCGCCATGTCGAATCTGTCGCTCCGTCCTTACGGAGCGCGTCTCTCGCCGCCGCGCGTGCACGCTGTTCGTGCGCGCCGGCATGAAAGGAACGCCATCATGGATGGCTCTGTCTTAGTTTCCCACTTCGGGCGCATGGGCGCCCGCGTTCGTGTGCGTGAGGACATCGGTGGCGGTCTGCGGCTGGATATTGCCAAGGACCGTCACGGCCAGTTCTTCGATGTTCTCTCCGGCCCGGACATTGATGCCCGGGTGGTGGATGTCGATGAACGCCTCCGACACCTGCTCCTGCTCGGTGTGAACCCCGTTCGAGGCGGCCTGAAAACCCGCTTTCTGTGCGGTCACGACGAGCGCGAGTGGTTCGTGGCCGCGGTCCCGGGGAACGGTGTTTCCCGAGTCCGCGACGCGATGGAAGCCTTGAAGCCGGCACTCGTGCGCTCCGAACAGGAGAGTAAGGGTGTCCGGGGTTCGGCGCGCCTGCGGCGCCGCACCGGGGCGTACATCCGTCAGGGTGAGTGGTTCTTCCTCCCGCGTCCCGCGCTGGTCGTCAAAGACTGGCTCGTGTTGCGGAACGAACCCCTCCGCCGCGGGCGCGGAAAGCCGCACTGGGCCGAGTTCCTCTGTCGGGAGGGTGGGGAGTCCGTCATGGTCACCCCGCGCCACCCGAGCGGACTCACGCTCGACCACTACCGCGAGCTCATCCGCAGCAATCCCGAAGCCTCATCGTGGAACTGGCGGCCCATGCGCCGGAACCCGACGGCCTTCGTCAAGGGCACCGTGCGTCATCCCGACCACGCCACCATCCGACTGGATGTCTGGCACCAGGTCGCGATGAACACGGAGGGTGAAGCGCCCGGCGCTCGCAACGTCGTGTTTCTTGACTGAAGCACGCGAAGTCCCGCCGCGGAAACGCGACGGGCTTCATTGAACTTTGTGGATTGCATTCTGGTACAAAGGAGCCGCGATGACGACCAAGCTGATTCAGATCGACGGTTCCCAGGGTGAGGGTGGAGGGCAGATCCTCCGCTCTTCGCTCGCCTTGTCTGTTGCGACCGGCCAGCCCTTCAAGCTGACCGCGATCCGGGCCGGACGGGCCAAGCCCGGACTGATGCGTCAGCACCTGACCTGCGTCGCGGCGGCTCAGGCGATCAGCGCTGCCGAAGTTTCAGGCGCATCCGCGGGGTCACAGGAACTGGAGTTCCGCCCCGGAAAGGTGAAGCCGGGCGAGTACACGTTCAGCATCGGCACGGCCGGCGCAACCGCGCTGGTTCTTCAAGCGATCCTGCCGCCGCTCCTGACCGCATCGGGCCCGTCCCGGCTAACGGTCGAGGGCGGCACGCACGCAAAGGGGGCTCCTTCCTTCGAGTTTCTCGAACGCTCGCTGATCCCGGTGCTGAATCGCATGGGCCCCAAGCTCTCGGCACGCCTCGAAACGCACGGCTTCTATCCCGCCGGCGGCGGGCGCATCACCGTCGAGATCGCACCCGCGGCCAGACTCAATCCCCTGGACCTTCACGAGCGCGGCCAGATTATCTCGCGCCGGACAATCGTCTTGCTTTCGCAGTTGGGCTTCAACATCGCCGATCGCGAGCTGGGTGTCTTGCGGGCCAAACTCGGCTGGGACCTGGGAACTCAGAACGTGGTTCAGCCCAAGCCCAGTTTCGGGCCGGGCAATGCCATCGTTCTTGAGGTCGAATCAGTCGGCATCACGGATGTGTTCAGTGCGTTCGGGGAAGTGGGCCGGAACGCGGAGTCGGTGGCCGAGGATGCCGCGGAACAGGTACGGGATTACCTGGCGTCCGATGCGCCGGTGGGCCCGCACCTTGCAGATCAACTCATGGTCCCCCTGGCCCTGGCGGGCGGCGGGTCGTTCACGACCAGCAAGCTCTCGCTCCATTCGTCGACGAACACCCAGATCGTGCGGGAATTCCTTCCCTTGCGTATCCGCACTGAGGGATCTCGCGTCACGCGGTGGCTCATTGACTCGTAGTGGTGCTCACGCGCCCGCGAACGGGCCTTTCAACCCGGACCGCACCCCTTCGATCGCGCGGCTGCAGACAGCGATCAACACCGCCTTGTCGATCGGCTTGGTCGCGTAGTCGCTGCACCCGGCCGCGAGACATTTTTCGCGGTCACCCGTCATCGCGTGCGCTGTCAACGCGATGATCGGCAACGTGTAGCCGCGGCCCCGCAGCAACCGAGTGGCGGTGTACCCGTCCATCTCGGGCATCTGCATGTCCATGAGAATCAGGTCGAACTTGGGGGGCACAGCGGCGCAGGTGGCTTCGATCGCCAGCCGCCCGTTCTCGGCGATCGTGACGGTTGCACCTGCCTTGTTCAGGTGGTGCGTGATCAGGTACTGATTCTCGCGCCCATCTTCAGCGACAAGGATGCGGACACCGCTCAGCGGCGGCGCCGATTCAGACGATGGCGCACCCACGGATGTGGGCGACGGTTCATCGGCGGCCGAGGCGGTTGTCGGATGCTGAACCTCAGGCGGCGGAATGCTGGGCGTGATCGTGAGGGTAAACACGCTTCCCTTTCCGGGCTCGGATTGAATGGCGATGTCTCCGCCCAGCAACTCCGCGAGCTTTCTCGAGATCGAAAGGCCCAGGCCCATCCCGCCGTATCGGCGACTCGCCGACGAATCGGCCTGCGTGAACGGGCGGAAGAGCTGTGAGATCGCTTCCGGCGCGATCCCGATGCCCGTGTCGCGGACTTCGAATCGCAACGTCCGCGGCGAGCCCGGTGCCTTTGAAAGCCGGATATCCACACCGCCCTTCTCGGTAAACTTGATGGCGTTGCCCACCAGCGTGAGGAGGATCTGGCGAAGGTGGAGTGGGTCGGTCAGGATCACGCCCGGCGCGGCATCGTCTATGCAACTGGTGAGCAGAAGCCCTTTTTCGTGGGCTCGAACTCGGAGCATGGAAAGCACATCCTCGATGATCGCCGCAGGCGCGGTCCGCGCCTGGGCCAGATCCAGCCTTCCCGCTTCGATTCTGGAGAGGTCCAGCAGGTCTGTGATGACCGACAGCAAGTGCTGACCGTTGCGCTGGATCCCCGACACCCACTGGCGACGGCCGGTGCGGTCGTCCGACAACTCAAGGTCGCCCGCCAGCAGATCGGCGTACCCGAGGATCCCGCTGAGCGGAGTCCGCAACTCGTGGCTCATGTTGGTTACAAACAACGTTCGCGCTGAGCCTGCTTCCGCGGCGGCCCGTTGCCACTCCGCAGCAAGTCGCCTCTGCCGCACCAACCCCATCACGCCGACGAACTCGGCCATGCCCACCGCAACCACTCCGGCCAAAAGTGCGGCCCATGCCAGACCAACCTCGTCCGCTCTAGGTCGAGAGAAGATCCACGTTGCGGAAACCGCCACGACACAAAGGCTGCCGCCCATGGCGGATGCGATAAGCGCAACGACAACCGAACCGCTCACCAAAGCAGGCTGTGCCAGGCCGGGAGGCCCGGTCGCATCACGCATCATCGGCTCCTAGCGGGCTTGACGGTTCGACCCCCACCTGTGGTCGCACGGCGCCGCGGGGTCTGAACTTCCAGGATCCCGCCGTTCACCGCCCCGGGCTGATTCTGCACCCGGTCGGGCAAGCGCTGCTTAGCAACTCCATTCTGAGGCACATCTTCCGATGCAACGCCACCGACAAGCCCGTGCAATAGCCATTCCAACGGCGTCGCCAATGCCTTGGCGATCGCCGCTACGAAAAACGCCGTGGGCCGACCGTGCGTCATGTAGCGACGCACGGTCTCGGGATGTACACCCGTCAGGTTTCCGATCTCGGCAAAGTTGAGATGCCCGGCCACCCGCTGCATGCGGATGAGCAGCTGTCGCTCCCACAAGGCACGATCGACCGCGTGCCTCGGGAGTTCACCGTTACGAAGCGGTCGATCGGAATGGCTGGCTGCCGCTTCTCGAAGTCTCATAAACACCTGGGGGTTTGGGTAAGCAGTGCACTCAGCCAAGAAGAAGCGCGCGGAGATGGGGGTGTGACACAAAATGGGAAAAATGTGACACACCCCCGATCTGGCTGGTACCCGCCCATGTCATGGGATCCGAATTCAGGAAGCGAGGTCTTCGAGGTCTAAACCCAGAGAGACCCACAGGTTCTCGAGGGACTTGCGGAGTTCAAGGTTGGCGTGGGCCGAAATGCCCTCAATGGACAGGAATGTGAGGGCATAAAGGTCATGTATGTCCTCAATCAGAAGCTCTCGTTGCGCTGTGCTCAGACCGCTGGGGATGCCGGTTTCGTTGAAGTAATCCGTCAGGTTGAGAATTCGCGCGTCGGCGGTGCCCGATCGGTCGAGCGTGGCCGGGTCTCCGCCCAAGAGCAGGTACAGGTTTTCCATCAACGCCATGACCCGTTCCATCCAGTTGGGACGGTCCGCCAGACTCGAACTGGAGGGGAGCCCCGACCGGCTCAGAGCGGCTGAATCCCGCGACGTTTCGCTTGCCGAAACGCTTCCTGTCAGGGCTGCGCAAACAAAAAGGAACGAAACTGGGGACCTGGACAAATTCTTGGTAAACTGGGGTCTCATGGATCATCCTCCTACTGGCCGACTCGCCCAAGCCCGACGTGAGATCGGGGGACGGCCGTCTGAGAAGGTGAACCAGCAGGGGTGCGCGTGACGCAATCCGCACAGAAATGTGGATGAGAGGAACCAATGAAGGTCGCGCAACCCGAGTCGATTACCCTCGTTGACACCGGCCGAGAACTGCCGGCGCTGTTGGACCGCGTTCGCGGCGGCGATCGCGAGGCATCGGCCGAGTTCATCAGCCGTTATGGTCCACGGATTCGACGGCGAGTGCGGGGCAAACTCTCGCCAGCGATGAGGCGTTTGTTTGACTCGCAGGAGATTCTGGCAACGGTGGCGCGTCGGCTCGACCAGATGGTGGCCTCGGGAAGGTTGCACGCGGTGAGCGACGGTCAGGTCTGGAGCCTGGTGTTCACGATCGCAGACCGATCGCTCATCGAGAAAGCAAGGCTGTTCCGAACGCTGCAAGCCAAAGAGGGTGAAGACAGCCCCTTGGCACTGAGCATCCTGAGGAGATTGAAACGGGCGGAACAACGAGACCCGGAAGGGCCCGAAATCGAGATTGACAAAGTCCTGCTGAGTCTTGGCGACAGATTGGATCGCCAGATTCTCGGTTTGTGGCTGATGGGTAGGGGCGCAACGTCCATCGCCGCGGCCGTGGACATGGAACCCGCGTCGGTTCGCAAGCGATGGGAACGCATTCGGGGCCAGCTTCGGGATGCGTACGCATCGGATGCAGAGGAGGCGCGCTGATGTCCGACTCGGGGTCATCCATTGCCGAGCAAGTCGAAGCGATTTACCGCGCCTCGCGACTCGACCCCGACCTGACGACAATTCTCGGCACCGTAGACGCTCCTGAGGATGACGATCTTGCGGAGCTCATAGAGGCCGACGGACGACTCCGCATTACGTTGGCGCGTCCCGTAGACCTTCGGCGATACCTCGACGCGGTGCCAAGCCTGAAGCGCCGGGAGGTAGCCTTGGATGCGGCGATTGACGTTACGTTGCGGGCTCGATCGGGAGGCTCCCGACCATCTTCGGTCGCCGTTCAGTCGCTGGTAGGAGACTACCCGGAGCTGCGTGACGCCATTGGGGACGCGGCGCTTTTGGCCGATGCGGTCGTGTCCACGACAGGAGTCAGCCGGATGGTTCAGGCGACTCCGAATCGAGACGTGCCGGCCGAGTTCGGCCCGCTGATCAAGTCGGGGCGTCCGCGGTACCAACTCACAAAGCTTCTAGGTTCCGGGAGCGCTGGGGAGGTGTACCAGGCGATCGATCGGCAGCTTTCGGAGAAGGATCGGCCCGCATATGTGGCGATCAAGCTGCTTACGGGGCGTGAGCGGGGCAAGCGGGCCCGCCACCTTCTGATCGAGGAAGCGACCAAGGCTCGTCGCGTAGTGCACGACAACGTCGTGCGAGTCTTGGATCGTGGCGTTTCTGACGAAGACGAAGACTACATTGTGTACGAGCACGTGGAAGGAGGCGATCTGGACGACTGGTTCAAACGCCTTGACTGGCGTGTGCCCGTCGACGTGGCCGCGAAGATGGTCGCCCGAATCGCCAGGGGCGTGCAGGCCGCCCACAGTGCGGGCCTGGTTCACTGCGATCTCAAGCCCTCGAACGTGCTGGTGACCGAGTCCGGCGAGCCCAAGGTGTGCGACTTTGGCATCGCGGTCCGGGAGAGCGACATGCGTCGGGCCCAGGCTGGCGCCATCAAGCCCATCGGCAACGTGGCGTTCATCTCGCCTGAGCAGTATCGCGCTGAAGAGGGGTCTTTGAGCCCACCCTCGGACGTCTACGCCTTGGCCGGGATTCTCTATTACCTTCTCACTCATGAACTCCCCAACGGCGACTCGCTGAGCGCTGTCGCCAAGACGCACGACCCCGTATCCGGGCGCGCCTTAGCGCCGAATCCTCAGGATGCTCGGTCGGATGTCGATTCGGACCTCGCGGCCATTTGCCGTCGGTCGATGTCTTTGCGACCCGCGGACCGGCACGCCTCAGCGGCGACACTTGCCGAAGACCTTGAAGCGTGGGCTCGACGAGAGCCCATCGCTTGGACGCGGCCGACTCTGTGGAAAGTCGCGAAGCTCGCCGCACGTCGAAGGCCGGGGGTCGCGATCGCATGGGCGTTCACGGCCGCGGCAGTGATCGCCGGAGTCGGCGCTGCGGGATACTGGGCGTCGGTGGCGACCAAGAGCAAGAAGGTCGCGGAAGTCGCAGACAAGCGGATGACGTCCGAGCGAGATCGAATCGGCACCTTCATCAAGACACTCAGACTCTTGAACAAGCAGGGGTTCGGCATGGACCTGGTGCCCACCGTCGTGGTCCTGGAATCGCTCTATGGCGTGAGCGTGCTGGGAACACCGGAGAACCGCACCGAAGCTTGGGCGATGCGCAACGACACGATCCGCAGTTTCATCAATGAGAGCATTCGCACCGGGCACGGATCGGACATTGAAGTCCTGATGTGGCAAGGCGTGCTGGGGTATTGGCTCCTCAATGCCAACCAACTCGAAGAAGCCGAGAGGCTCCTGTCGGACGCGGCACACAAGTGGTCGGTCCGTGACACAACAGGCGACCCCATAACCAAGCAGGTTCGGCTGCTATCGGTCAGCGCATCGGTGAAGAAGTTGGCGATGCTTTCAAAGGACCGTCCGTTGACCGCTCCCGAACGAGAGGGATTGGCCGGCTTTGAGGCTGAACTCAAGCACGAAGCAGACGTCTTCAGCGGGCACGCCTCGTACAGTCCGATGCGTCGGCAAGCGCTATCGGCAATCGTTGAGTTGTATGGCCCGGCGGTGCTTGACAAACCCGCTGAGTTGAAAGCGGCGAAGAGTCAACTCAAGAAGTTCGACGACTTGTAGATCGGAAACCGACCTCACATCGCCCGCTGCGGGCAAAGAACACAAGTCACACCGCCTGAGGCACACCCTTCATCCCACCCGCGGCCTCAGAACCCTTGCCCTTCTCCACCCTGTTTGCCGCGCTCCGCCACCATCCCCGGGGGATCAGTCCGATCAGTACGAACAGAACCTGCACGAGCATGAATGACCCCAGCCAGAACACGGCCGACGCCATGAACCCGTATGAATGCAGGCCGACACCCAGCATATTGGTCCCGAACCACGACCACGCGGTGACGATGTTCCCGCAAACCGCGAGCACCGCCACGCCGCGCTCGCGGATCATCCCGCCCCAGCGGGCGTGAAGCGTCAACACGTTCATCAGGACGATCAGGGCGGCGCCGTTTTCCTTGGGGTCCCAGCCCCAGAAGCGGCCCCAGGATTGGTCGGCCCAGATGCCGCCCAGCACAGTTCCGACAAAGCTCGCCAGCGCCGCGAAGCAGATCACCCCGTACATCATTTTGGGAAGGCTTTTGCCCAGGTCACCCTTGATCAGCGGCGTGAACACGCCCAGCACGATATAGGTGATGCCCAGGAACCCGGCCAGGAACGTCGCTGAGTATCCGATCGTGACGACCACCACGTGCGTGGCCAGCCAGAAGTTCGTGTCGAGCACGGCCTGCATCATCTGCATGGTGTCGCCGGTGCTGCTGAGGTTGTGAGCAACGACGAGGCTGGCAAAGCCGATGACCGACGCGACGATGCTGCCCAGCCCGATGCGGAAGAACCACTCAATCGCCAGCCCCAGCAGGATGCACGCCCAGCCGATGAACACGGCAGATGAATAGAGATTGGTCACCGGCGGCCGGCCCTGCAGGTAAATCCGCGAGATGATGCCGATGGTGTGAACCAGGAGCGTGACGCTCAGAACCCCGATCGTCGCTCGGCCGAGAGACTTGGCCCAGCCTCCGCGAGACAAGCATCCGAGCATGAACCCGATGCTGGAGAGCAGGAACGCGAGCACGTACATCGCCGAGGCGCGATAGAACGGCTGGAACTGGTTGAAGCCGACCTCGTAGCGGGCCCGGTGCGCCGCTTCGGGCAGGCGGCCCTCGACCAGTTCCAGGTATCGTTTGACGTGGTCGTTGAAGGCCGCGGCATCTCCCTTGTTGTACGCGGTGAGGATCGCGCGGAACGCCGCGACCGAGGGGTGCGCTTCTCCCGCGGGGTTACTCAGCGACTCGACCAGAGGTCGCCACTCCTCTCCCGGCGCCAGCGGGGCGACGAAGTACGGAGACTGCAACTGAGCAATAGACATGTACACGTCGAGTTGGTCTTTGAGGTTCACGATCTGACGCTGGAAGGGGTCCTGTTTTTTGGCGGCAGTGGCCTGGGCCAGATCGGCTTGGCGTGCAATTTCCTGACCTTTGGGCGCGATCTCGTGGAAACTGAAGCGCTTGCGGGGCTTGCCTTCAGCGACGCCCAGCCCCAGCAGGGCGACAACGTCGGGATGGTCGATGCGGAACACCTGACGGCCCGCGGCGACATCCGGACGAGCTAAAGCGTCGGCGAGCCATTCGATCGCCGGGTGCGCGACACCATCCACCGTTACGGTTTGTCGCCCGCTCATGACCATCATGCTGTTGCGCGCGAAGGTATCCAGGGGTTTGGTTCGCCCTTCGGCGGAGACCGGTATACGACCAAACGCGTCAAGGTCCATTGGGCCGGTCTGCTTGCCGGCGAAGAACCCGGCGCCCATGTATGCCGCGGCGAGCACGATAGCGATCCAAGGGACAATTCGTTGGAATCTGTTCATTTGGTGCGTCTCCGAACGGCAGGCGCCATCCGCATCCCGAAGTGGTACAACATCCCGACTCCCACCATCGCGCATGACACATACGGAAGCAGCCACCCGGGGTTTCGGACGACCTGGAGGATCGTTCCCGAATCGTTTTCCTTGAACGCCGACTGGTAGAACGTCTCGCCCGCGTATCGCAGCGGGTGGTTCATATAGATCAGCACTTCGCGGTCAACCTGCCGGGCCGGATCAACCAGGCGGATTTTGCTCGAGAAGTTCCGGGCCGTCCTGGTGCCAACGAACAAGTCATGGCTGAAGTCGATCAGGTGGAGCGTGTACGGCTTATAGGTGCGCTTGAATCGAAGTTGAATCCCGTAGACCTTTCCCCCAACATCGACCGGCTGCGGCTCCTCCATATACAAGGAGACCAGAAACGACCCGAGACGTTCCTCGCCGCGGAGCAACGTGACGTAGGCCGACGGGATGTCGGTCGTCATGCCGTCCACGCCGGTTGCCCGGGCGATGGGTACCGCGGCCACGGACTTGCCGAATCCGGAGTCGGCTTTCGCCAACACCGCGGCGCTCGCCTGCTTGGGACCTTGAAGCACCGAGTTGGGCATCCATTGGTCAACACGGATCCGGAAGGGCAGCAAGCCGTGGGACACCGGGCCATCATTCCTGGCCAAGAAGCGATCTGGAACGACCACCACCAGGTCATCGTTGACGTCGGAGGGATCGATGACGGCGAGCTCGGTCGTGCGAATGTCCTCGATGAAGTTGGAGGAACTTCCCTCATCGATGGAAAGGTTGCCCTCGGTCGCGGCGATACCCGTAACGAACTCTCCCACCAGCAAGAGGATGATCCCCAGGTGTGTCATGATGATGCCCAGTCGCTTGACGCTGAACTTGAAGCGCAGCGCGTGGGCCGCGAGCAGGTTGACCAGAAGTGCGCCGGCGATCGCGAACCCGCCCGGAAAGAGGATCGCCCCCGGGATGCGGGCGACTTCTCTAGGAACGAACAACTGGAACTCGATCCGCACCAATCCAGAACGAAAGTAGCGGTCAACGACCGTCCAAATCCCTTCATGGACCTGGGCGAGCGTGCCAGCCAGAATCAGGAACATCGCCATCGCAAACAGAATGACCGTCAGGCGGAGGGACGCGACTACCTTCAGCGTTCGCTTGAGTGGATTCACTTGGAGCCCTCTCCCAGACCAACGCCCCGCACCATTTGCTCATAGTGCGGGCGCTCGGCCTCGACACCCTTTGCGGTACCTGTGATTTTGAAGAACCAAGTCTGGCCGTGCGAGGGGACAATCGCAGCCATCATGCGCCTTGAGTTGTCGGCCGCGACAAGGTCCACCCACATGCTCCCGCCGCCGAGATTCGTCACCGGTTGCTGATCCAACTGCAGGACAGGCGGCAACCCCATCTGGTCGCGCCAGCGGTTGATGTTGGAAAGGACGCCACCACCATCGTTGAGCAGCATGGTCGCCGTGATCTTGGCGCCGCCCTCCGTGTTCCTGGCGTCGTACGCCGCGGCCACCATGGACGACGCGTTGGGATCGGCCGCCCAATGGGGCGGCGGCTTCCAAGCTGAGAGGCGGGCCTGGACTTCGCTGGTACCGGCGCTGTTGCTGACCGTCGGCGCCTGACGCTGCAGCCGGAACGATCGAGCGAACGCGCCGAAGACTGGTTTGAGCTTCGCGATCGCCGCGGGCTCG
>Ga0154020_10003456_pt1 | contig 19000 bp, 12 predicted proteins | sample Klosneuvirus_201_FD_109709 | JGI IMG/M metagenome (GOLD analysis project Ga0154020, IMG submission 109709) | Active sludge microbial communities from wastewater, Klosterneuburg, Austria - Klosneuvirus_20160825_MG | ecosystem: Engineered > WWTP > Aerobic digester > Activated sludge | place... | reverse complement strand
GTCGCGACATGGACGGGAAATCACGGTCCTCGAGCATGCGGATCGATGGCACGCGCATCGAGCAGTGGCCGGAGGCACGTCCGGGCTTCTGTTCAAGTCGGCCGCTACAGTGGGTACGCCACAGGCGCCAGCGATCGTCGTTTCCGCACAGGCGACAGACCAATTGCCGCAAGATGTTCTCGCGATCGAGGACGCCGCGATTGTAGACGAGCGCGCTGGCTGGCGAATCATCTATCGGGCGCCCCCAGGCCGATTGATCTCGGCACTGCAGTCATTTCCCATGGGTGGCCGCGCTGCAATGCTCGTGTTTGTCGAAACGGACCGACGCGGAACTCCGATGGTGCGAGTGTTGCGCCGAACTAATCGATCTGACAGGTGGGAATCTGCGGATAGCCTTGTTGTGGGGTTTCCGATCAAGTACATGCGTGCCGCAATCGATCACAGCGGGACAATGCATTTGTTCACAGAGCGTTCGCAGATTCAGAACGCAAGAATCGCGATGTTTTACGCCAGTTTTCGCGAGCAGTGGACGCCAATCATCGAAGTGTTCAAAGGGCGCGACGCAACGGATGCTGCGTTGACCACGTCCTCGACAGGTGTACCGATGATTCTATTTACCCAAACCCGGGGAGGAAAAGTACTAAGTCTGCACTCTAGACTGCTCCGACAGTAGTTGCCTTTGTCTTGTCAATTAACGTGGAGAAACTCTCTTATGCGCATTATGCTTTTGGCCCCACGCCGGTGGGCGTTCGCATTTAGTTTTCTGTCATTCGTATCGTGTGGCGATTCTGCGCCTACGTCATCCCAGTTGAAGTCGAACGGGATCGCTCGGACGAATGAGGTGCCAGGTGAGTTCGAGGATCTACTAGACGAATTTGATCCGGCGATGCTTGCGGATCTACACGGAAAATTGGATGGGACAGTGAATATGGGGGGCGGGAGTTTTTTTTCCGGGCCGGACAAGGCTACATTCGAGGCCAAGACCTATACGAGCGCTGGTACGTCCGCGTGGGTGATTCAAACAGGTAGCATGGAGGAAGTCGGAGGGTGGATCACGGGGGCAGCGAGTCTTTTTTGCACTGGACTGAACAACTGCAACCAGTTCGCAACCGGAACCGGTAATTGCATGGAGGGAGTGGAGTGGTATGCGCAGGCCACCCATCGTTTCGTCTTCAAGTTCGGCGCTGCACAGAATATTGGAGACACACAGAAGTACTTGTGGTGCGAGCCATCAGTGACCTACGTGAGTTCTGGCGGGGGACAGGGAGGATGCCCCAACGGATACTGGCAGCAGTACTATTACTACATCGATGGCGCCATCGTCTATGAGTGGTGGGAGTATGAGTGCGGCTACATGATCTGACGTCCCTTTGCGCATCATTTTCCATCACGTCAATAGAGGATCGCCATGAAATCTAGATATCGCCTCCGTCAAGCAGTCAGTGCCGCCTTCGTCTTCGTCTTGGTGAGCCTCCCATCGAAAAGTCTGGCCCAAGAGGTCGGTGTGAAGTCCTCAATAGCATCCTCTCGTGGACTTCGTGGCCAGAAAGCCGCACTGGATGATTCTGTATCCGTCATTCTTGTCAGCGTGCCGAAGCTCGATGCCGATGGAGCTGTTGCTCAGGTACTTCGCATGTCTTCAGAAGCGGATCGCGTGTATCTGCTGGTCACTGAATCGGCACGTGCCAGAGACGTAGCAAGAGCGCTTCAAGTGATTAGTCGTGCCGTGATGTCCACCGTGAAACTGGAGGCTGGCGAATTCAGAGCACCGATTCTTCCCGCTCCGGAAAGTGGGGTCGCTCCTGAAGCAAAGATTGCCGAAGTCTCGAGATTGCTGGGGGATCTTCGTTCTTCAGTCAAGCGACTTCGAGTGGACGGAAGAGAGCTAAGTCCGAGCCTTAGCATTCGACTGCCACTGGAAGTGGTCGCGACGAATCGGGAGCCGAAGAAGTAGGGAATTGAGGAGTCTGTGACGTGACCACGCGGAGAACAGCAAATAAAGTATTGCTGTTCTTCGCGTTCTCATAGTTCCTCGGCGAGCTTCGCGTTCAGAAGTGCTTCGCGAACTCCCACGCTGTTCTCAGGCTCCCGCTGTTCTCAGGCGGCAGCGGCCGGTCCCAAGCGGCCCACGCGAAACCTCGGGCAGCGTCTCTGGCCCGCCGAGCGTAATTGAGACAGTTTCCACAGACTGACCGCTCCCGCGCGGGCAGTGCTGCCGAACGTCCGGTCCCGGAAATCCCCTCGAGTCCCGCCATGACGAAGCCATCGTCCCGTTGGTTCTTTTCGATCGCCCTGTTGCCCGCCGCGTTGCAGGCGCAGGTCGCCGCCAAACCTGCCGCCGCCCGTCCCGTCGCCGCCAAGGTGCCGATGATGGCGTCGGTCGACAGCTCGCTGTTCCGCGGGCTCAAGTACCGGCTCGCCGGCCATTCACGCGGCGGACGCGTCACGTCGGTCACCGGCGTGCCCTCGCAGAAGCGCACCTTCTACATGGGCGTCGCGAGCGGGGGCGTCTTTCGCACCACCAACGGCGGGGAAAGCTGGGAGCCCGTCACCGACGGCAAGATGACCGTCGGGTCGATCGGTGCCATCGCGGTGGCCGAATCGAATCCGGACATCATCTACGTGGGCACCGGCTCGGATGGCGTGCGCAGCAATGTGTCCACCGGACGCGGTGTGTATCGCTCGACCGATGGTGCGAAGACCTGGCAGTTCAGCGGCCTGTACAACGTGGGCCAGATCGGTGCGGTGCGTATTCATCCGTCCAATCCGAACACGGCATGGGTGGCGGCGTACGGCGACATCTTCAAGCCCAACAAGGAACGCGGCGTCTACAAGACCACCGATGGTGGCAAAACGTGGAAGCAGACGCTGTACATGAATGACAGCACCGGTGCGATGGACGTGGAGTTGATGCCGGGCAATCCGAACGTCGTGTACGCGTGGATGAATCGCATCGAGCGCAAGCCGTGGTCGATTATCTCGGGCTCACGCGAAGGCGGGTTCTTCAAGAGCACCGACGGCGGTGAGACGTGGACGAAGGGTGGCGCCGGTTTGCCGTCCGAACTCATCGGCAAAGGCAACCTTGCGGTCACGGCCGCGAATCCGCAGCGCATCTACGCGCTGGTGGAAGCGCTGCCGGGCGGCGGGCTCTATCGCTCCGACAATGGCGGGGCCAACTGGGCACTCGTGAACTCCACGGCCGGTCTGACGCAGCGTCCGTTCTACTACACGACGCTTGGTGCTGATCCGACCAACGCGGATGTCGTGTACGCAGGCGCCGAGTCGTTCTACAAGTCGGTGGATGCGGGCAAGACGCTCACGACGATGCGCACGCCGCACGGCGACAATCACGATATCTGGATCAACCCGACCGACGGCAATACGATGGTGCAGTCGAACGACGGCGGCGCCAACGTGTCGTTTGACGGCGGCCGCACGTGGTCGACGCAGGAGAATCAGCCAACCGCCGAGTTCTACGGCGTGTGGATCGACAACCGATTCCCGTATAACCTGTACGCGGCGCAGCAGGACAACTCGACGTATCAGATCAACGCGTTCACCGATCCGACCAGCAGCATTGTGCGCACCGGACCGGGGTGTGAAACCGGCCCGATCATCCCGCACCCGACGCAGATGAACATCATCTACGGCTCGTGCAAGGGACAGTATCAGTACATGAACACCGAGAGCGGACAAACGCGCAACTACTGGGTGGGTGGTCAGTCGTTGTACGGCAACGCAGGCGGTGAACTGATATATCGGTTCCAGCGTGTCTCGCCGATGGCGATCTCGCCGCACAATCCCAATGTGCTGTACTACGGCTCGCAGCATGTGCATCGCACGGTCGATCGCGGCGTGACGTGGCAGAAGATTTCGCCGGATCTCACCGCGTTCCCCAAGTGCTGTCAGGGTGCCAGCGGTGAACCGATCACACGCGACGTGACGGGTGAAGAGTTCTTCAGCACGTTGTACGCGATCACGGAATCGTCACTCGAGCCGGGCGTGATCTGGACCGGCGCCAACGATGGCCCGTTCCACGTGACGCGCGACAACGGCAAGTCGTGGACGAACATCACGCCCAAGGATCTCGAGTGGGGCGGACGTGTGGCGTGGATCGAGGCGTCGCCACACCGTCGTGGGTCGGCGTACTTCGCGGTCTATCGCTATCTGTTGGGCGACTACGCGCCGTACATCTACCGCACGGACGACTACGGCAAGACGTGGAAGAAGCTCACCGATGGCAAGAACGGCATTCCTGCCGATTGGCCGACGCGTGTCGTCCGCGAAGATCCGAGCCGCGAAGGACTGCTCTATGCGGGCGCCGAGTTTGGCATGTTCGTGTCGTTCGATAACGGTGGCCACTGGCAGTCGTTCCAGCTCAATCTGCCGAATGTGCCGATCAACGACATCAAGGTGCACAAGAAGGATCTGGTGGTTGCCACGCAGGGACGTTCGATGTGGATCATCGATAACCTGTCGGCGTTGCATCAGATCACGCCGGCCACATCGCCGACGACGGTGACGCTGTTCAAGCCGCGCGACGGGTATCGCACGGCCACGGCCGCCGCGCAGCTTGGGCCGCAGATCGAGTACTTCCTGCCGACGGCGCCGTCGGATACGGTGCGCCTCGAGATTCTCGACGCCACCGGAAAGAGTGTGGCGAGCTACAAGAGTGGCGTTGCCGTGGCACCGGCTGGTGGTCGTGGCGGGCGCGGGGGCGGTGGCGATCCGGACGATCCGGATGCGGCCATGATGGAGGGTCGTTTTGGTCGTGGCGCCGGTGCGGCACCCACCAACGTGATCACCAAGAACGTCGGACTCAATCGCGTCGTGTGGGGCGTGACCAACGCGGCCGGGCTGGGCATGCCGCCGGGTTCGTATCAGGCCAAGCTGACCGTGGGGAGCACGTCGCAGACGGTGCCGTTCACCGTGCTGATCGATCCGCGTCTGGCGGCCGAAGGGTTCACCGTCGCCGACCTCAAGGAGCAGTTCGATCACAACACAAAGATGCGGACGCTTGTGGCCGACGCGAACGCCACAGTGCAGCGCGCGCGTGCGGCGGAAACCCGCTTGCGCGGCGCGACCGGCGCGGCTGCGGATACGCTCTCGAAAGTGAAGGCTGTGTCCGAGAAGCTGAACACGCAGCCGGTGCGCTACGGCAAACCGGGACTGCAGGCCCACATCACGTATCTCTCTGGCATGACGGCGCGTGGCGATCAGAAAGTCGGCCGTGATGCACTCGAACGCTATCAGGTGCTGCGCAAGGAGCTGGACGCGGCCATCATGGAGCTCAACAAGGCGCTGGGTGTCGGGAAGATCCAATAGCCCGAGTCGCTGAGAGCAACACGTGAGACAAAATGGCGCCGCTCGGGTAGCAGACCCGACCGGCGCCATTTTTGCGTCTCCGCCTCCGTCCAATTCTGTCGCATGAATTTCTGGAGTTCGCCACTGATGCGGTGGCATGTTCGCCATGTCTTGCTGCTCTGGATCGGCACGCGGCTACTCGTGTCGATGGCGCTGGCGTGGACCTCGATGCAAACGAAGGGCGCCCCTCCGGTCTCACTCGCCGATATGCTGCTTGGCCCCGGGGCCGGTCTCATCTCACTGGCAGTGATGGTCGCACTGGTGGCCGTCGATCGGCGGCGCATCGGGGCGCCACTCTATTTTGCGAATCTCGGGTATTCGTGGCGCTGGCAATTGGCGACGGCAGCTGCCATCGGCGTTATCGCCGAAGCGATCTGTGTGCCGATGGTGCGGTTGCTGCTGGTATACGCGGCATGAGTACGGTGGCACCTGCCCACAGGCGCGCGGCGCCGCTTCCGCGATACCCGCTGGAAGCGGACTGCGTCAGCAAGTCGTTTCGCGGTCGCGCCGTGCTGACATCTGCGACGCTTCGTGCGTATCCCGGCGCGGTCACTGCACTGTTGGGGCGCAATGGCGCGGGCAAAAGCACGCTGCTGCAGATTCTGGTGGGGCTTCTCGAGCCGGACAACGGCACGGTGCGGGTGGATGGCAGCGGGCAGCTCCGCGTGTCACTCAGCAATCTGGCACGTCGCGGCGTGTTTTTTGTTCCGGCTCGTGATCTGCTGTTGCCGAGTCTGACCATTGAGCAGCAGATGTGCACAGCGCGTGACCGATTCGGCGGCACCGCCGATCTTGCGCAGATCGCCATGCAGCTTGGCATCGCCGATCGCTTGCGCGCGAAACCACCCACGCTCTCTGGCGGCGAGCGCCGTCGGGCCGAATTGGCCGTGGCGCTCGCACGCAACCCCGCTGTGTTGATTGCGGACGAACCACTCCGCGGAATTACGCCGCTCGATGCCGAGGCGATCATGGGAGCGCTGCGTACCTGTGCCGCGCAGGGCGGTGCGGTGATTGTCACTGGTCACGAGCTGCCGCTTCTGCTGCCGCATGTCGACCGCGTGACGTGGTGCCACAAGGGGTTTACTCGCGACTTTGATGATGTCGGGGCAGCAACGGCGGATTTTGCGTTTCGGAGGGATTTTATGCCTGGGGTGTAAGGACAATGGGTTTGCGTCGACTTAGTACAGATGACGGACTTGAGACAATGGACTTGAGAGAACGGACTGAAGGCATGGGACTTTAGACGACGGACTCGCGACGACGGACTCGCAGCGACGGACTCGCGACGACGGACTCGCGACGACGGACTCGCGACGACGGACTCGCGACGACGGACAGGGACCGGGCTGCGCGATGGGCGCGCTCTCGGGCGGGCCTACCGCCCTGTGCGTGCCCCTGCGCGTTCCGCCGCGAAATCGGCGTACTGATCGGTGGCGATGAAATCCACCCCGGTGCGTATCGCGGCCTGCCATCGGGTGCGTGCAGACGTGAGCGAACCAAAATTGTACGAGGCGGAGAATCCGCGGTTGTCTGCGCGGCCGAATCCATCGAGCGTGTAGAAACGAATCCACAGGCGCTGCGCGTGTGCCCGTTGGACCAGCGACTCGAGACGTGTCGAGTCGGACGCCGTCCAGGCGCGGGCGTTGTTCTGTCCCCCCTCCTCGACAACGCTCCACGGGAAATTCGCCCATCGGGCGAAGTTGTCCGCCGGACGCGGGAGATGATCAGCCGCCGTCATGCGCATCGCACGTTTGGCGCGCATGCCTTTGGTGGCCCCGTCGACTTTGCTCGGCACCACGGCGCCAAATATCCGCAACCGATCGCCGACGGGAATCTCGTCGTGAAAGCGGCGGCGTTGCGCAGAATCGGAACCGCTCAGCACCAGCAACGGACCCACCGTGAGCGCTTCGGCACGATCGGGCGTGTTGGTGCGCGGTGCAGTGGTCAGCCACGCGTCGTACCGGCCAATGACCCGCCAGACATGATCCAGATGCGCCGGCACATTGTCCTTGAAGTCCAGATTGAGCACGATGAGCGGCCACGAGTCGCGCTGGTTCTCGGCCAGTGCGCGCTCCATCAACGGTCGGATGCGTTCAAGAAAGTGTTGCTCGAACGACGGCGCACCGGCAAGCGCGTCATCGTCATGCGCCACAACAGAGGTGTACCCCGGCGAACCGGCGGGTTGGTACCAATACAGATCCTGTTCAATCGCCAGCGGCAGTCCGGTGGCGAGCGCGCGGTCGATGCGGTCGGCCCATTGTCCCCGCTCCGGATAGGCGTTGTGTGCGTCGAGCAGCACACGGGCGCCCGGGCCAAAGCCGTCAGCGCGCGGACGCGTGGTAGCCGGAACAAAAGCGAGCGTGCCCACAAACGACAGGCACGCGAATGACAGACATGCGAGTGTCCGCCAGCGGCGACGCACGCGATGGGCGGGGTGCATCATGGTTTCCTCAACGGGACCCAGTCACGCAGGACCAGCTCCCGATAGCGTGTCACGGCCGCGACGCCGCTGTCATTCACAAAACGATCCATCCGCTGGAGCAACTGAGTGGCGTAGTACTCGGCGGTGCTCTCCGGGTGTCCGCCGCCGCCAAACAGACTGCGGATGATCACGGCATTGGTGTCGCGGGGCAGGGCGCGTACGCTCGAGACGTACGACGCGAATCGTCCATCGCGAATCAGATAGTCCTCAACGTTCGAGACGTACAACGTCGACACTCGCGCGTTGTTCACGCGGACGTACCGGCCGATGAGCGACAGCGCGCGTGGCGCCGACAGATCGCCGGTGACGGGCACGACCAGATTGCGGCGCTGCATCGACTTGAGAAACTGGAAGTCGTCCTCACTGGCGAGATAGCTGCGCATACGTCCGCTGGCATCGTGCTCAAGCAGCAGTTGCCGGAGCGTCGGATAGTAGGGTTGCGGCGCACGACCGGCGCTCGTGAAGCGCAGCGAGAGCCCGTCGGTGATGAACGCCTCGTGAAATCGTGAAATCGTCGCGAGGTCGTCGGCCGAGAGCGCGAGACCGGTGCGTTGCACCTGCTCGCGCACGGCACGTTTGGCGCGTTCGATGCTGGCCGGCGTCGCGCGCGCCGAATCGATCCACGCGACCAGCGCCGTGATGGGCCGCGCCGCAAAGGCCGCACTCGGTGTGGGAAGCGGCCGACCGGTCCAGAGTGCGAGGTATTCGGCGCGGTTGGCGGCCGACGCAAACAGCGCCTTGAACAAGAGGTGCTGCAGCATGTTGTCGCGCCGAATGTCGACCAGAAATGCCATGCGCGGCCGCACGCGAGCCATGTAGGTGAAGTTCTGATCGGGTCCGACGCCGATGTACACGCCACCGCGCACGCCCAACCGCTCCATGGCACCGAGCACCTGCTGATACCCCCGCTCATTGGAGATCAGGTTGTCCGTATCGAAGTAGCCACCGACATCCGACATCGCGCGGACGAGTCCGGCGAAGTCGGCGAGACTGTCCGGCAGCGTCTGCGTGACTGTCGCGCGCGGCGCCTGCACGACTTGTGCGCCGGCGGGCACGGCCGACAGCAAGAGTGCGGAGCCGGCGCAGATCACCGGGACGTGGCGCAGCAGACGACGAGACATGCGACAGGTCATGCGAGTGGATGAGTGGAGGTGCGCGCGGATCGGTGGCGACCGGCGGGCGTCATCGCGCACCGTGGAAAAGAGCCGTATGTTCTGCCCATCCGCCACCCCCGGTCCCCGTCAACCAGCCCTCGCACCATGCGCACCCTGATCGTTGCTGCGACAGCCCTCGTCGCTGTCCATGCGTCCGCCACGCTCTCTGCGCTGTCGGCGCAATCCGCGCCCACGATTGCGCAGTTCATGTCGCCGGCGTCTCCGCTGACGCTGGTGTCGGCGAAGAAGGCGGATCGCATCGCGTGGATGACCTACGATCGCGGCATGCGCAATGTGTACACGGCGGCGGCGCCCGACTTCAAGGCCGTGCGTCTGACCAACTTTCTCGACGACGATGGCAGCGATCTCACCGATGTCGAGATCTCCGACGACGGGTCGATCATCACCTTCGTGCGCGGCTCGGCGCCCAACCGGTTTGGCTGGGTGGCGAATCCGTCTCACAGCGCTGACGGCGCAGAACGAGCGATCTGGGCTGTACGTTCGACGGGCGGGCCAGCGTGGCGCGTCGCCGAAGGGGCCGCACCGGAGCTGTCGCCGGATGGGCGCTTTGTGCTGTTTGCCAAGGAAGGACAGATCTATCGCGGGCGCGTGGTTCGCTCCGGTCCCGTGTCGGCGATGGATACGGGAGGCACACCGTACATTCGTGCATGGGGCCGAAACGGCACGCCGCGCTGGTCACCGGATGGCAAGAAGATTGCCTTCGTGAGTGACCGCGAGAATCACGCGTTTGTCGTGGTGTTCGACGTGGCCACGCGCAAGCTGACGTACGTCGCGCCGAGTGTGGACTGCGACGGAGGCCCAACGTGGAGCGCCGACAGCAAGCGGCTCGCGTTCTATCGTCGGCCCGGTGTGCCGTTTGGTTTGCAGACGCAGAGTGGCACCGGCGGCATCGGGAATCCGCCGGGACCGGCGGCCACCCCCAACGCGGTGCGCGCCCCCGGCAATCCATCGGCAGGATGTGGCGGCGGCGGCTTTGGTGGCGGCGGAGGCGGTGGCGGTGGACGGGGCGGTGCGGCCGCTGGTGCGCAGGATTCGCTGCGCACGCGCAATAACATGCGCAGTGCACCCGGTTTTTACACCGCCACGTTTCGCGGGGGCTACACGCTCTCGCTCATGGTGGCCGACGCGGCGACGGGCGCGGCGACCGAGTTCTGGCACAATGCGCCGCGCGACACCGTCTTCATGACGGCCGCCAACATGGAATGGGCGGGCGATCATATCGTGCTCCCGGTGACGGTTCCGCGCGACGAGTGGGAGCGCTGGTATGCGATCAGTCTGAACGGGGGAACGCCCGTGCGTCTCACCACGACCGATGGACTGATTGAGAACGCCACATCCATCAGCTTCTCGCGTGATGGCGGCAAGACTCTGTTCTACTGCACCAATGCCGACGATATCGAGCGACGCCACATCTGGATGGTACCGACCAGCGGCGGCACACCAACTCGCATCTCGAGCGGGACGGGTATCGAGACGTATCCGCAGCCGCTCGCGTCGGGCAAGCAGGTGGCAGTGATCTACTTCGACGCCAAGACGCCTGCATCCATCGCGCTCGTGCCCACCAGCGGTGGTCCGCCGCGGGTGATCTTCCCGACGCTCGGCAAGGACTTCCCGACGCAGGCGCATGTCGTGCCGGAAGTGGTGGAAACGCGAGCGGCCGACGGACTGAAGATCAGCAACACGCTGTTTCTACCGCAGGATCTCAAGGCCGGCGAGAAACGGCCCGCCATCATTTTTGTTCATGGCGGTCCGCAGCGGCAGATGATGCCCGGCTACCATTACATGCAGTTTTATCACTGGGCCTACGCCGTCAATCAGTGGTTGGCGAGTCAGGGGTACGTCGTGCTGTCGATCAACTATCGCAGCGGTGTGGGCTACGGCCGGAGCTTCCGTAACGCGCCGGGCACACAGGCACGCGGCAATTCCGAGTATCAGGATGTGCTCGCCGGTGCAAAACTCCTGCAGGGGCGAGCCGACGTCGACGCGTCGCGCATCGGGATCTGGGGCCTGTCATACGGTGGGTTGCTCACGTCGCAGGCACTCGCGCGGAACTCCGATATCTTCGTCGCCGGCGCCGATCTGGCGGGCGTTCACTTGTACGGCGGGGTGATCGACTCCACCAACCTCGCGTTCCGCTCGTCGGCCGTGGGTGCGATCGATGGCTGGAAGTCGCCGGTGTTTCTCGTGCACGGCGACGATGATCGCAACGTGGACTTCGCGCAGACGGTGGGACTCGTGCAGTTGCTGCGCGCGCGTGGGATCTATCACGAACTGGAAGTGGTGCCGGACGACTTGCACGAGTCGATGCTGCACAAGAACTGGATCCGCACGTTCGACAACATGGGCACGTTCCTGCGCCGCTTCGTGTGGGAGAAACAGAAGCCGCCGGCACAGCACTGACACGAACGACGAGGCGGCTATCGCGCGCCGGCGGACGGTGTGGGCAGTACGAGGCCCTGCTTCACGCGAAGTGTAATCTTGCGGGTGTTGGCAAAATCCTCGACCGGGTTACCGCCGAGGACGAGGAAGCTCGCCTCATATCCTGGGGCGAGCTTTCCCAGTCGACGCGACGGGAAGATCGCCACCGGCGTATTCTCGGTCCACCACTTGAGCAACGTCAGGTTGTCCACCGCCCCGAGTTGCTCCAGGTGCGCCGCCTCGAAGTCGGCCGACCGGGAATATTCATCGCTGCCGATGGCAATCAGGACGCCCTGCCGGTGCAGGCGCCGCAGATTCTCGCGCAACATGTCACGGGTGCGACGCGCGAGCGGGGCGCGCGCGCTCGTATCTGGAATCGCCGCGAGCAGTTCCAGCACGCCCCCGATGGTGGTGACCACCGTGATCCCTGCACGCGCGGCTCGTTTGGCGTCGTCGTCGGTGAGTGCGTAGCGCGTCAGATCGCCATAACTCGACGGATCGTCCCGGTCCGGGCGAAAGCCCGGCAGGTGATTGATCTCATTGACCCCCGCATTCACGGCGACCCGAAAATCGTGCGCCGATTCCACGTGTGTGCTGATGCGCAGTCCCTCCGCGTGCGCGCGGGCGACGATGTCCGGCAAGAGCGCAGGGTCCAGACCGCGCCAATCGCGAAACAGACTATCAGCGCGTCGACGCTCGTACTGTTCGGAGTACAGCAGGTACGTCTTGATGAAGTCCGGCCGGTCGGCGAGGATCCGTGGCCACTTGGCGTCAAGATCGGCGCGTGAGTCGATGATCCAGAAAAAGCCGCCCTCGCCGTCAGCCTCTGTCCACGATCCCTGGCGAATCTGCCGCTGGGCGATCGCGACCGGGTGCCCGCCGTTCGACGTCAACCCGCCATTGGCGAAAATGGCATCGACGCCGCCGGGAATGTTGATGCGGCCCGAGAGCGGGGTGGTGTATCGCGCGAGTGAGTTGGGGTTCTTCACATAAAACACGCCGCGATCGAGGTGCAGCCGCGTGACCGATTCGATTCGCGTCGATTCGACATTGTGCGAGTGCGCCTCGCCGAAGGGCGGGACCACAAACGCGCCGCCAAGATCGATGGTGGAGTCGACGCGCGCCGGACGCTCCACCAGAAACACCCCATCGGCGACATAGCGGTCGCCCAGGCGAAACGCGGTGCCGTCAAACCAGCGCGCATTCGTGTACGCCTGCACTCCCCGCACCACCTGCGCCGGCAGGGGCGCCGCGCCGGCGATGGCGAGGAGCAGGGCGACCAGCCGACGTGTACCGGTGCGGGAACGGTGCGTTACGGACATTGCGGTTAGAAAGACGGTGGAGTGCGAAAGGTTCACTCCGGGGCCGCAAATGCGCGAGACGGTCCGTCCGCTTGCTTGCCCAGCGCAGTGGCATTGGGCACTATTCGCCACACCATATGAGCGAATCCGTCCCGAGCGACCCGTCCCTCTCCGAGCCGCAGTTTCCCGGCGGTGAGTACGCTATCGACGGCGTCCTCGGCTCGGGTGGCATGGCGGTGGTCTACCGCGCCCGGGACCTGCGTCGGCCGCGCGCGGTGGCCATCAAGATGCTTCGCGCCGATGTGGCGAAGATCATTGGGACCGAGCGATTCCTTCGCGAGATCGCGGTGACGGCGGCGTTCACACACCCGCACATTTTGCCGCTGCTCGATTCGGGCGAAACGACGGATGCGCAGGGACGGCGGAGTCCGTACTACGTCATGCCGCTCATCGTGGGCGAGTCGCTCGACGACCGGCTGCGCAAGGAACGGCGTCTGCCCTTGCAGGACGCCATTCGCCTGACGTGCGAGATCCTCGAGGCGCTCCGGTACGCGCACGAACATGGGGTGATTCACCGCGACATCAAACCCGCCAACGTCCTGCTCTCCGGTGGACACGCGGTGGTCGCCGACTTCGGCGTGGCGCGGCCGATGGCCAGCGCGAACCGGGTTCACGGCGCGGGGAAGGCGATCACCGAGATGGGATTCATCGTCGGCACGCCCGAGTACATGAGTCCTGAGCAGGCGCTCGGTGATGAACGGGTCGACGAGCGGTGCGATCTGTATGCCGTCGGGTGTGTGCTGTACGAAATGATCGCGGGAGAGCCGCCGTTCGAAGCCCCGACCGCGCAGATGATCGTGTCGCGAAAGCTGAGTGGCACGTTCGAGCCGATCACGGCGATGCGCTCCAATCTGCCGATCGCCCTCGATAACGTGTTGTCGAAGGCGTTGAGCGCACAGCCCAGTGGACGGTACGCGTCGGCGGCGGAGTTTCTGAACGACTTGATGGAACTGGATGTGCGTGCCAGCGCCTCGCAGGCTGCGGCACGGAGTGCGCCTCGTCCCTTCTCGCCGTGGATGGTGGCGGGCGTGGTGGGGACGATTGCACTGGTAGTGGCCGCCACCCTGGCGTGGAATCGACCGAAGGCCACACGTCCGGACTCCCTGGCACCCGCCACGGCACATGCGCGCGTGGCGGTGCTTCCGCTTGGGGTGCTGGCTGCCGACAGCTCACTCGAACTCGTGGCGTCCGCGCTCACGGGCGATCTGATCGACGAACTCGCCCGGTATCCCGCGCTGACGGTGATCTCAAAAAACGGCGTGCTGCCCTTTCAGGGCACCGCGGCACGCACCGACAGCGTCGCGCGCACGCTCAACGTGGGCAGCATCGTCACCGGTGACATGCGCGCGTCGGGCGACAGCATCCGCGTCACGATGCGACTGATCGATGGCGTCAGCAGCGCACAGCTCGCGAGTATGGAGGCGCGTGGGGTGCGCCGCGACCTGCTCGCACTCCGGTCCAGCATCATCGATTCCGTCGCCAGCTTTCTACGCACGCAGATCGGCGCCGAAATCACCCGGCACTCCGAGCGTACGGCCACCAGCCCCGAGGCGTGGCAGTTGCTGGCGCGTGCACGCGCGATGGGCGAAGGAGAGCTCGCACGCTCCGGTGCGCTCTCGCCAGGCCAGCGCGCTGCGGCGTTTGCCACAGTGGACTCGTTGCTGCTGCGTGCGATCAAACTCGATCCGGAATGGCCCGATATCGCGGTCTTTCGTGCCACGCTGCGTCTGTTGCGTGCGACCATCGAAGAAGTGGCATCGCCGACGTCGGTGTCCATGGTCTCCGAGTTGCGCATGGACGCGGTTCGCATGACCAATGAGGTACTCAAGCGCACACCCGGCTTTCCTACCGCGCTGTTCGTCCGCGCGCGCGCGCGCGCGGCGCTCTGGCGCACCTCGGCCGTGGTCGCGCCCGATTCTTTGCGGATGTCGGCGGAGGCGGACTTTCGTGAAGTGGTTCGACAGCGCCGCGACCTCGCGGATGCCTGGAACGAGCTGAGCTTGCTGCTGCAGATGTCCGGCGCGTACACCGAGGCACGGTCGGCTGCTGAAGCTGCGCTCAAGGCCGATGCCTTTCTGCGGAGTGCTCCGGCGGTCATCAGCCGCCTGAGCTTCACGTCGCTCGCGATTGGCAATCGCAGCGAAGCGGTCGAGTGGTGCAATCGCGGTCGCGCCCAGTATCCGCGTGACCCGCGCTTCTGGGGGTGCGATCTCACACTCATGGGATGGGCGGGGAAGACCCGCGCCGACGTTGACGAGGCGTGGCGGCTGCTGGCGGCGAGCGAAGCGCGCGACAGCGCCAATTTGCTCGTGTCGGGAGCGGGAACGCGGCGACTCCTGGTCGCCGCTGTGGCGGCGCGTGCAGGATTGTCCGACAGTGCACTGGCCATCGCGAGACGTGTGCGGGATTCACTCCCTGCTGGTGCACCCAGCAGCGCCGTGGACTATGGCGAAGCGTACGTGCACGCATTGCTTGGCCACGACGATCAGGCGATCACACTGCTGGAGAGTTACCTGCGCGCCAATCCGGCGCTGCGCGGGCAGGTGCGACAGTCGCCGTGGTTTGCCACGCTGCGCACCACGCCCCGCTTTCAGGCGATCACCGCCCCGTAACTCGACGGTGATCGCCGTCGGGCGGGATCACGCCGGCTTGGGATCTCTGAACGTGTCGTACAGTCGCTGCATGCGAACCAGCTCGGTCTTGTTCAGGAAATACGCGCCAATCACATCGGCTGGTTGCGACGAATAGTTGTACAGCAGAATCGACGGCGGCGTTTTGGCCAGCAGCATCTTGGTCGACTCCACGATTTCACCCGCGCGTCGCGGAATGTGCGGTTCGTCAGGCAGAGTCGATTCGGCGAGCGTTTCCAGCAACGCCAGCGCCAGTTTGAGCTTATTGGGCCCCCACTCACCCTTGGGAAAGGCCTGCCGAAGGGTGGCCTCGATCTGCTTCTGCGAATCCGGATCGGTCATCGTCGGCTGACCCACATTGACCGGCTCGCAGACGACGTCCCCTTCAGGCGTCACGCGGCAGACGACAGACGGATCGTCGTCCATGAGGATGGCGGTATCAGGCATAAAGAATTGGGTTCCGGGACGTCGGAGGTATTCCGCAATGACCTTGCGGTAGTGGCGTCATGAAGACGCGTGAGCTGCGCACCTGCAAAAATTCGCGTGGCCGCACGGGGCGAGCAACCCCGGGACATACGGTGATGCGTCAGCGTTCACACCAGATCGATGCACGGGGGCGCGCCTGTCCCGCGCGCCACGACGGCACCGGGAAGTCGCGTGTGGAGTCCACATCGGGCGGCGGCGTCGTGAAGCGATACCGCATGATCTGCTGCAGTTCTACTGGTGTCGATGTCGCCGAGGGATTCGCACGACGACCCGTGGGCGGCTTGAGTCGGGTGACCGCGCAGATCGATTCGATGACGGAGAGCCCCGACGCAATTTCGACGAACGTGGTTTTGGCCGTGACGGCAGCGATGGAGCCCAGTGCGCGCGGCAGCTTGTCCGGCCGACTCAGTTCCAGCTCCATGCGACGCAGCTGCGCCGTGGAACTGTCGAGAAAGAAGGAGCCGTGTACGTCGGGGTCGCTCAGCCGATTCGCCGCGCGCACATCGAGTCGGAGCCACGTTTCCGTGCCGCGCACGCTCGAGTCCACCGACGCGCCGCCATAAAAGAAGCAGTGGGTGCGCGCGAACTCGTCATCCGCCAGATCGAGGATGCTGGGGATGGCCATGGAATAGAGACCACCGCTCCGCTGCACCACGCGTCCCGCTTTATATCCGGCCTTGGTTGCACTCAGCACACTGGTCGAATCCACCGATTGCAGCAGCACGGCGTCGTCCTGCACTTCGGCCAAGGCGCGCATCTGCATGGCGAGAAACGGGTACTGCGACGCGAGCAGCCGATACCGATCGGCATTTTCACGGAGCAGCGACACCAGCATGAACACCTCGGGTTCCTGCGCTTCGTCGGGAAGCCCGGGTCGTTCACATCCGCCAATCGCCTTGACCTGCATGCCCGCCAGTCGCTGAGGGACGCGAGCCAGTTTCACCAGATGGGCATGGCTGACGTTGGCGGTGATGGTCACCTCAAGCCGGGCCGGGATGTACCCGAGCCGACGGATGGTGACCTGATACGTGCCCACGGGCAGTGCCGGCACGATCAGACGTCCGCGGGCGTCTGTGAATCGCTCGATCGAAAGCGTGGGAATACTGATCACCGCGTACGGCAGTGGGATCTCGGCTTGTTCGGCGATCACGGCGATCACCAGATCGCCGGTGGCCTGAGCCCGCAACGGCTGTCCGGTCAGTGCAGCGACCACCAGGAGTGCGACGCAGAGAATCGGGCGCATACGGGGGTTGACGGCGGTCGATGTACGGAATTTGCAGTAGATAGCATTCGGTGGCGCATCGGTCAATGACACGGCACGCCGGGCCTGAAGATGCTACGTCCGGCGCGGCGAGCGGGGAAGCGCCCTGGCGCGTAGACTCACGAGTGTCCGTCCGTTGTTTTCCCGCCCTCGCCCCGTCTCCAATGCGTCTTCTTTCCCACGCGCGGTTCACGTCCGTACGCGCCGCCCTGGTCCTGTCCCTGTTGCCGATGGCCGCGCATGCGCAGAAACGCGGCAAGGCCGACGCCGAGAAGGCCTCGGCGCCGACATTGCCCGCGCTCACGGCTGACGCGCTCAAGGGACTGCAAGTCCGATCCATCGGTCCCGGTCTCGTGACCGGCCGAATCGCCGATATCAAGATCGACCCCAACAATCCGAGCACCTGGTACATCGCCACGGCGTTTGGCGGGTTGTGGAAGACCACCAACCGCGGTGCGTCCTTCACGCCGCTGTTTGACGATCAGGCCACGCACAATCTCTGCTGCATCGAGATCGATCCGAAGAACTCCAATGTGCTCTGGCTGGGTACGGGCGAAAACCACAGCCAGCGCAGCGCGCACTTTGGCGACGGCTTGTACAAGTCGGCCGATGCGGGCAAAACGTGGAAACGGGTGGGCCTCGCGACGTCCGAACACATCGGCAAGATCCTGATCGATCCGCGCAACAGCGATGTGGTCTACGTCGCGGCGCAGGGGCCGCTCTTTTCGGCGGGCGGCGAGCGCGGCGTGTTCAAGACAACGGACGGCGGCGCCACGTGGACGCGCAGTCTATTCATCAGCGAGAACACCGGCATCACCGATCTGGTGTTCGATCCGAAGAATGCCGATGTGATTTATGCGGCGGCGTATCCGCGTCGACGGCATGTGGGGCAGGCGATCGGCGGCAGTCCCGAAGGTGGCGTCCACAAGACGGTCGACGGCGGGAAGACGTGGACCAAACTCGGGAACGGCTTGCCGACCGGCGACGTGGGGCGTGCGGGCCTCGCCATCGACGGCCGGTCGTCGCCAACGCAGCTCTTTGCGTTCATCGAAGCCAGCAACAGTCAGTCCGGGCTCTATCGCTCGACCGATGACGGCGCGACGTGGGCGCGCTTTGGCAAGAACGCGTTCGCGGGTGGTGGTCGCGGCGGCGCGCCGGGCGGTGGTGGCGCAGGCGGACGCGGGGGCGCGGCGGCGGCGCCCGTCACGGCGGCAGACAGCGCCCGCGTTGCCGCGGCGCGCGAGAACTGGTTCACCAACGGACTGGGTCAGTACTACAGCGAGTTATTCCTCGATCCGCATCGTCCAGGTCACCTGTACGAAGTCGGCACGAATCTGTCGCGCAGCACCGATGGCGGCGCCACCTGGTCGAACACCAACTGGGAAGCACGCGGCGTGCACGTGGATCATCACGCGATGGCCTTTGATCCACTCGACAAAAATCACATTCTGCTGGGCAACGACGGCGGACTTTACGAGACGTACGATTTCGGCGAGACGTGGAAGTTCCACGCGACGCTCCCCATCACGCAGTACTATCGCGTCGGCATCAACAACGCCAAGCCGTTCTACTACGTGTGTGGCGGGACGCAGGACAACTTCTCGCAGTGTGGTCCGTCGCGCACCACCAACACATGGGGCATCCGCAACAGCGACTGGTTCAACATCGTCGGTGGAGACGGGTTTCAGGCGCGCGGCCACATGGACGATCAGAACATCTTCTTCGGTGAGTCGCAGAACGGCGGCCTGTCGCGCTTTGATATGCGCACGGGCCGCGGGCAGGGAATCCGCCCCACCACCGCGTCGGCCGGCGGTGATGACGGT
>Ga0154020_10003455_pt1 | contig 19002 bp, 27 predicted proteins | sample Klosneuvirus_201_FD_109709 | JGI IMG/M metagenome (GOLD analysis project Ga0154020, IMG submission 109709) | Active sludge microbial communities from wastewater, Klosterneuburg, Austria - Klosneuvirus_20160825_MG | ecosystem: Engineered > WWTP > Aerobic digester > Activated sludge | place... | reverse complement strand
TAACACGAAAGCAAAACGATAAGACAAAAGATGACAGAATGATGGGGAAAGGATGGAGGCGAACGGGAAGAGTCGAGTTCATCTCAATGACTTGGAGGATATGTGTGATGCCGTTGAGTCTGAGCGCTTTCTCGTTCACTGCCGCTTCCTAATTCACAAGAAAATAAATAAAATACAAAGAGAAAGCAACATATTAGTGCTTAAATATGGAAAGAAGGGAGGAAAGTGCCTTGGGGCCCAAGAAGAGTCCAGGAACGATCTCATCAGCGAGGGAGGTGCGAATGTACCATTTGCCCTTCAATGAGTCAGGCACGCTTGCTAGGGTGTCATTCGATCTACGATGCATATGTATATTATAATATATTATACTATAGTCGAAATAATATATCTAATATAATCACAGCAGCAAGGAAAACGATACCTTAGGTCGAGCAGCTCAAGTGGGAGGGACCCGAGCTCAGTTGGAACCTCTTCCAGCTTGTTATTCCTAGAAAGTAGAGGAAATGAACATTCATAAGAAAGAAAATGAATGAGAAGGTTCCAATAAAGTCTTCTTTGTGGTTGAGAGGGAGGAGGAGAAAAAGAAGGAGAGAAACCGACGCACGGCAAATGCATGGTCTTCATGGCTTTGAGCTTGCCAACCTTAGGGCTCAAGGTCGTCAAATGGTTGTGACTTAAATCGAGATGAGTCAGTGCTGTCAATTCGAAGAATTGATCTCCGAGGCCCTTAAGATTATTGTAACCGACGTTGAGGAAAGTCAGAGAGGTAAGGGCAGCGATGGACTCGGGGAGGTCCTCTAACTTATTATCGCCCAACTTGAGTGCCACCAGCTTTGTCAATTTACCAACCTGTCACCAAAAAAGTGAGATTTGGTAATAAGAAAAAGTGAATAGATAAGTATATAATCTAAATATGGGAATGATAAACGAAAGAGGAAGGGACCTGAGGCGGAAGGGAGGTGAGCTGATTGCCGCTGAGTGCGAGGACGGTCAACTCTGAGCACTCGCAAATGGACTCGGGCAACTTCCCAATCAAATTATTGGAAGCCTATCATCATAAAGGATTTCAATTAAACAATCATCAATGCAAATGCCAATCAAAAGACGAGATAAAACAAAGCAGATAGAGAATTAAAGAAGAGAGAAAGAGATGGGACCTCAAAGGTGGTCAGTTGTTTCCAGTGTGATAAGTCGTCGGGTAAACTCCTTATCTGATTGCCTCCAAATAAGAGCACTTCCAAATTCACCAATTTCTCCACCTAAAATATATCAGATATAATAGATATATTGAATGAGAATGAGCGATTCAACAAAGCGATCACAGAAAAGGAATCTATGGATACATGGTCGATAGAGTCGAGCAAATTGGAGCTTAGGTTGAGTGCAGTGAGTGTCTTGAGGGCACCTAAGGAGTTGTGCAGCGATTGCAATTTGTTGAATTGAACATTTAATGATTTTAGCGATTTGAGATGAACTAATGGCGTCACGATGAGCTCTCCTCGTAACTACAAGAGGAGTAAGCGTGAGGATGGACAGAGCTCGGAGCGAAGGCCGTTGAATGGAGATAACATACTTATATAATACATATATATATATATATATATATACCTTGATAGAAGAGTAGGAATATCGATTAGATCAAAAGAAGATCAGAAAAAGAATACCAAACAGCCGCAGAAGTCGACGAACTCGAGGCCTACGGTTGGGAGCGATTCCAAGGCCTCAGGGATCAGTGAGAGCTTGTTGCTCTTCAAGTCCAACACTTTCAATCCTTTCAATCGCGACATATCGACCGCCTTGCCCTCCTATCAACAACATAACAATGATTATAGCACAATACGAATAGCAAATGTCGAGGAAGGACGAAAGGGACCTTGAAGAAAGCGCTGTCATTGAGGTCATTGATGGCGAGCGATACTTCTGCGAGCAGCTCCAGGTCCAATAGCTCTTCAGGGATCTCCTTCACAGTAATTAAATAATCATAAAAAAACACAGCGAAGAAACAAGGGAGAGAGCGGGAGAGGGGGGTCAGGAAAGATGATTACTATGTCGCACAGAGAGGGAGGTGAGCGACAGATCAAGGCGGCCATGTCCCTGGTTCCTCCATTCCTCGATTTTCTTTCGCGCTAAAAGAAAATTGAATTGATTAAAATATATCTTTGATTCATAAACGAAATGACAATTCTTGGCAATGCGAAGTAGAAGTCCGAGATGGAAGCGAAGTGAGTCATGAGAAAGTGTCGAGACGGCGCATGTCCTTCCATGAATTCCGTAAAACTGAATAGTATTAATATAATAAAAATAAATCATTGAAGCGAAATGGAAAAGACAAGTTGAACCAAAAAGGTCGAGGTTAACTCCATCTCGCAGTTAGAATTTCTTATCCTCGCCACAAAAATATCATAAAGAAAATTGGTTTTTGATAACAAATATAGATAATAAAAGAGAGGGGAAAAGGGAAGCGGCACCTTTGTCGAGGCCGAGCGACCTCTTGGCCTCGACGTTCTCGCTCGAGAGAGGACGAGCGGAGTCCTTCGCCCTCCGTCGAGCCTGTCCCCCATCATTACCATCCTCCAAGACGAAGAATCGATCCCAGAAATAGTAGATCGACGCGGCACCGATCGCGGCGATCGAAACGAGGACGGGAGAGGACAATAGGAGGGAGGAAGCATCACTGCCCGTGGTGACAATCGACATTCGAGAGAACGACGAGAGGAAAGCCACAAGACGATCCTCGAATCGACAGAGAACCGAAGATCTAAATGAGAGGAGGAAGACCAACAGACCCCAAATGTGCAATACCAGCGGGGAGCCGGGAATCTCAAGGGCAAGGGAGATGCCGAGTCTTCAAGGGAGGTCCGAATGAGGAAATCAGTTAGTTAAGTTATCCCGTGCCCACGACTCCACGTCAGTCAGGTGGACTCCACGCCAGTCAGTTAGGACTCCACGACAGTCAGTTAGGACTCCACGTCAGAGCTAGGACTCCACGCCAGTCAGTTAGGGCTCCGGACTCCACGTCAGAGATAGGACTCCACGTCAGAGTTAGGACTCCACGTCACCGAGTGGCTGATCGAGGTCTCCCGACGTTCACCATTCCACCATGGGGTTTTGGATCTCTTCAATATGCGACGATTACGATTCAAGTGAGGGCCTTCAAATTTTGCGGAGTGATAGAAGGACTTGATCTCCACAAAGCAAGAACAGTCCTGATGAATACATACACTCCCAATATTAAAGTATCTTAGTTTACAATCATAGCGCAAGGATTGAGGGGAAGAGGCGCTTGAAGGTGGCAATGGCCCGAACCGATCGAGCTCGCGCCTCGGTCACCTCGCACTGCGCCCCAGAGACTCACCTCAATAAATATGATACCGAGCGCCTTTTCCCATTCGAGCCCTGACGCAAACACGGTTTTAAGTTTGTCAGCGCCCCGCGGCAACCGCTTCAACGGTTGGCACATTCCCCCTCTTACCTCTCGCCGCGTCAGTCTTTGTTTGAATGTGTTCTTGTCGGGCTGGTGCTAATGCTCATTCTTTATTTATCGAGTAAGAACCTTGTAGTCGCAGTGATTCGTATTTGAAGTTGGGCCTGTCACAAGCGGACTGACCCCCCACTGAAGTCGACTGTTGCAGCAGTCGATTCTGAAGTACAGAGCAAGCGACCGTAAGGGTCCGCCAATGATCCCCTACCCCCTATTTGTTTCTGAGTTTGAGGAAACAGTTCATTATCGTGCATTCAGATATTCTTTGTTTTGGCCAAAAAGAGCTGAGCTGACTTGCCAGTTCAGCGGTTACAACAGGACAAAGTTCGAGGAACCGGCCGCGGCAAGATCTCTCTTCCGGCAGAACCTATCTATCTACTGACTTCAACCCCAGCGGGAGGCGCATTGGACGGAGGATGGGGCTACAAGTCGTTGCAAACTCGGAGTCCGGAGAAGCCTTGCGTTCCATTTCGGGGTAGCTGCGCTCTCAATTTGACATTCATGTGCGTGAATTTGGATATTCTGGTTTTCCTTCCTATGCCTTCGAATATTAATATCAATACATATTTTGAGGGAGTGGCGGCGACCACTTCATCCAGGAAACAAAATGCCAGAACGTACAGTTTCAACTCCGAATGGAGGCAGTTCATATTACGAGTATTCCTCTCGGGGAATTCACCAGAATCGCCAGGGAATGCTTCTTTTTGATTCCTTAGCTCCGGTATCGAGATCGCGGGTCCAGAGAGAGGAGAGCAATTGAAGTTCCTCCTCGGAGAGGAGTCAGGGAGGGGAATTTCCGGTGGTAGCTGTCTGTAATGCTCTAGTTTGAGGATCATCAAGATAGGCAATCCTCCCGTGGCGACTCCTCCGGCCGACAGCAGCCCAAAGTGGGGGAGCGGAGAACAACAAACACAAAATAAGTTTCCGAGGCAAGTGACTGCAGTGCTGGGCCAACTCGAAGACGAGATGCCAAGATTATTGAGGGAGCACCAGCTAATTGCTCAGCCGACTCTCTTTCTTACCCTCTCCCAAGTTGAATTCCCCCTGTCTCCCGCTTACTCCCCCCTCCAGTCATTCCTATGGAGCGCGGACAGCATGCACAAAGCAGGAAGAAGCGTGTCCAGCTTAATGAGTCGTTCGCTCGGCTGCGGGAGGCCGTCATAGCTCTCGGCCATGACCCCGATGCCCTTGGGACTCAAGCACTCATTATGCGCGCCGCCCTCGCCTTGCTCCGCGACCACATTGCCGTTCTGTTACATGTGATATCTCCCGATGATGTAAATATTGCTCTCGATCACGATCGCAAGCGGCGCGGCAAGAAGAAGGACGAAGGGACCAACGAACCAACTTCTCCCGAGCCGCTGAAGCCGCCGAGCCCAGCCGCTTCGATGCCGACCTCGGGGCCTGACTCCAAGGTCCTACTTCCTCCCATTTCCTATTGTAATATCCTATTTTTATTTATTTATTTATTTATTAATAATTTATTATCATTCAATGGCCGCTTTGGGCGCGCCGGAGCTTCCCGTCCACCTTGCACCGCATACATTTTTTCGTGAATTTTAGTTCCGAAAGATTCCAGAGGAAGGAGTGTCCACGTCATGGCTTCGCGATTATGCCCGATTTTCTCGACCTTCTAATAATATTCATTAATATGATCTCTATGGTGAGTCGTTCGGCTGGCATTTCCGTGGGTCGTTGCGTTCATGATCTTTTCTTGGGGCGTGGGTTGTGCTCGCTTTCCCGAGATTGCGTGGGTGATATTTCCTAATAGGGAAAGTATTTCCCGAAGCCAACCTCCGAGGAGACGGCATCTTTTCCGCCTTACGCCCCTTATGATGCGAATTCAATGGGGAACGTGATGGAGGGAAGTCCGCGCATTCTCCACAATCCGACGGTGAGCTCCTTCCCACCTATTTCTTATGAAGCTGGCCAGTCCTTCTTCGACGAGCTCGACCAGCGCTCGAGCTTTCGCAAGTCGACTGGATCACATCTTCATGGCGCCAATTCGATGCCATCGATGAGTGCGAGCAGACCTGGCGCCACCCTCGATGTCTCACTTGATACCAACTCCAACTCGAGCAGCCCTGCCCTTCCCCGTGCGGCTCTTGTCAACTCGAATGATGCTGGTGGCTTGAGTGGGAATGGCATGGTGGTTGGCAATGGGATGACCTTCATGGCGACCGGCGGTCTTGGCGGATTCTATTCGCCCTCGATGAACGACCAGCGCGCCTTCATACCACCTTCTCAAGTCGAGCGACTTCTCTCCTCCTCTTCTGCCTCATACGATATGGAAGACAAGAATCTCAGCACTTTCTTTGAGAGTGGTGAAGCTTCTGACGAGCGTGAGATCCATGATCAGCTGGAGGTCCCCATGGAGCACATCTCGCTGTCGACCTCTCCTCGGCTCGCCCCTCCCTCTATACTCACCCCTCCTACTGTACTCTTCGTTCTTCTCTTGTTGTTGCATCCCTTACCGTTCTAACACTGGGCTCTGGTTTGTAGCAGCGGAGGGCTCACTACGGCCAACTCTCCACCATGGCTGATCAGTTCCTACCACAGAACCCCGACCCAACTCGTCCCAACCCTTCCACTAATTTCAATGAATTCTCAAATTCGAAAATTTCCACGAGGCCCTCTCATGGCTCTCTGCATCCCTCGTCTCACACCTTCTTCTCGTTTGCCCCGCCTCCTCCACCGTTGTCCCACAGCGAGGAGTCATCTACCCACCACTCCAACTCTTATTCCATGAGCGAGAGTGCTCACCATTCTTATGATGTTCACATATCGCGGCCAGATGGATACGGCATCTTTGCGAACTCCCACGGACTTCCTCACCCAATGAACCCTCATGCTTCCTCCATCGCTCATACTCGCCCTCACGATCGCTTTGCAAAATCAGACCCGATTGCAACGACCAACTCACTGCCAATCTCTCTTTCCCAATCCCTCCCTTCACGGATCGCCGCTCGGGACTCCCCCCGCCGGAAAGGGAACGCGAACAGCATCCCAGGAGCCAATTTGACTGCCTCTCCCTCTGGGTTCCCCTCTGTCTCTCCCCGTGACTCTCGTCTCGCGGAAAGCCACACGTCGACCTCCTCCTCATCTACCTCTTCCTCCTCCTCCGCCTCTGTCAACTTGCCCTTCCCTCGCGCCGTGAAAGCCGAGGCGTCGATCCATTTTTCGAAAATCTCAGAGAACAATGACGAATTTACAACCCTTAATCCCAGCTCGTTTAATAATGGCATCGTGAAGATGGAAATGGAGAGTTCTAACCTGCCCTCTTCTGCCTCCTCGTCCTCTTTCTCCCCTTCCTCTTCCGCCCTCCACACCGCGACCCAAGGGACGAGCATCTCCAACCGCGACTTAACCCAATTTACCCACTTGTCGACCCCAAGCTCAAGTCCCTCCTTTCAGGCCATGAATGGCCGCAATGGCTTCCTCGGAGGCTCCAGTGGAGCGGCTGCCCCTCCGCTCGATCCGACGGCCAAGTTGAGCGGAAAGGCTAAGGGAGCACGGACACCCAAGTTCCGCCATTCGCCATATCAGGCGCGCATGAACTCTAACTCTCCGCCGCCTCTCCCTTGGCAACAACAGGCTCAACAAGCGAACGCAAGCGCCTCACCCAGGCGAGGTCAGCCAAACCCAACACAGAACGTCGTGAGCGATCCTGATGATGACTCCGATGAGGACCGCATGATTTGAATGCCCCTTCGTACAGTATTTATTACATCGTAGATGATGGAAAAGCAATGCATGCTTTTCAACCAATGATAGGAACCTACTCCCCCTCTTCAAATAGAATTATATGAAATAACCCCAGCTGCTTGAATACTCCTGCCGCTTCGCCCTTGTCTGAGCCTGTGCCCTAGTAAATACACTCCAACATGTTATGATCTTCTTCTTTCTATTTTAATCATGAAAGTAAATCCACGACGAGGCAGGTACAGCGAGGCTTGTATTGTATTGAGGGTCATGCAACGAGAAGGGAGTATTTAAAGGAGGTCCGCAATGACACCGCCACGCTCGAGTCTCCGATTCTCCTGATCTCGGTGACGGTTTATTTCATGCGATAGCCGGTGCCCGAGAAGGCTTTGAAGTTATCACCGCTTGCATTGCTTCCATCACCACCCGCTTTCGCGTCAGAACCTACGAACGAATTTAGAACCAGCACTAGTAGTATATCCTAGTGAAACGAACCAGCGGTCTTCAGCTGTTGCTGTTGAAAGCGCTGCTCGCGAAGCTTGCGCAATTCATCGAGCTCGGTTGATGACTAACAAACGATCTAAGAATTCCTAACACCAAGAGACTGATCACGTGCAATACCTTCTGAACAAGTTCACCCTTGGCACTGACAACAGTCTTCACATCGGCGGCCGGCTTAGGCTCTTCCGGTTTCTTCACAGCCGTGTTATCAACCTTCTTACCACTGATGCGGGCACCCTGACCTAAAAAGGGAAAATCAGAGAGTGCAGAGAGGAAGTTGGAAGAGGAAAAGTGGAAACCTGCGAATGGGGTGAATTTCTCTTGCTCCTCACTCTCCTCGCTCTCCTCATCAAGCTGTTGAGAAGGATCTACCAGGCTTTTATCCTGGAAAGAGGAAATAAAAACGAAAAATATTACGAGGTAAGAACCAAAATAACAAGTAAAAAGAGGAAAGTTACCACTTCCTTGGACTTGGGCGGCTCTGGCGCCTTCTTCTGTGGCTCAGGCTCCTTGTAACCGACAGGCGGAGCGAAGTCGACCTTCACATCGGTCTCGACGATGGAGACTGCCTTATTCGCCGTCTCAGGCTGAATTTCCAAAACCTACCCAGATCCTGCGATAAGATTTCAGAAATGAGAAAAAGATAAGGGAGGGATACCTGAAGATAGAAGTCCTTCCTGTTATATTGAAAGAGAATGATGTCACCCTTCGTGAGCGCGCTATAGTTGCGTAATTTTTGCTCCAATACCGCTATGTACACAATGCATTAAGATTCCGTGACCAATCTCATCGACATCAAGTCAAGATCGATACCTCTCGGGTTCGAAATGTCGAGGAAGTCAGGGCTCTGAGGCTGCAGCTTCACGAAAGAGGCAGGGCGCAGCGTTCTCGACGAAATCACCACCAAATCATTCGGTTCCAAACGAACGTTTTGCATCATCTGAAATGCTCATGATAATCTCATTGAACTCACAATGGACACGAACGAGAGAGGTACCCAGTAAGGAATATAAGCGCGACCCTCCTCCGCGGTGAACTCCAACACACCCGCTGAAAACAAGATTGAGAGACCCATCAAGACCAACAAAGTCAAGTTGGCAGAGGTACCATGCGTGACACGCTCACGATATTTCTCATTGGAGACCTCGAACATCAACGGATATTGCAAATTAAGCTGAGAGATGACACCAAGAGCTCGAGGTGGGAGGATAACTAGCAGACAAGATCGGAGAGGACGACCGAGACACCACAAGGAAAGATGGCCGGAAGACGTTCATCAAATGAAAATAAGCATAACCATAACATCAAAATCAGACGAAAAACGACGCATATCAACCGGCCAGGTCATGAAAGGATTTCGCCGCCCAAGGGCAATTCGAGACAAACTAATTCAAGAATGAATGCGAAGACGCTACATCGAGTCAGCAAAATCTCTGTAATATAAAATATCTGAAATCTTCCACAAAGGAGAGAAGGTCGCAATACGATCTCAACGGATACGTCAGACAACGAGAAAGGTCGACGTTTGAAACTCGACGACATCCGCGTTCTTACAGGCCAGGCGATGGACGACCAGCGAATGAAACAAAAAATTACAAAATTACAGCAAATTGTCACCGAATCCAGGAGAGTAAAGGAGGGCAGGAATCGGGGGAGGCGAGGCCAAGAAGGGCAAAGACGGGGCAAGGTCGATGACGAGGCATGAAATGATACAAAGACAATCGCAGACAACGCCACGCCATCACCTATTGACAACTCGACCACATGCAAAATCTTAAATAAGACGCTGCTAGACGGAGAGGATAGCGCGGCATACGTTTGCCGCCGTCTTCGAGCTCAGGCCTCACAGCGGCCATTGGCGTGCAGCGCAGCTTGATTTGGAAGCCCTGGTCGGCATTAAGGCCAGGGCGAAACAGCATTTGTTATATTTATGGAGCGCAGTGAATATAAAACACTGAAATGTGAGAAGTCAGGAGCACGAGGAGAAGTCTGAACAGCACAAACGGCGAACTCCTCGGTTCCGCTTCGACTTTGTTAACCACTGGCCCCCCTTCCGCCATCCCCCTCGCCGGGTGTATGCGGGCTTCGATCACCATCAAGGGTTTGTGGGACAAGTCTGAAATGTTGGAGCTGGGCAGCTGGCAGTGGTCAGTCGTTTACCCGCTTTGTTTACGCGCGTGTTTGCGATGCGTATCGGCGACATCTCCGTCACCATCGTGCAGTCGGGCCTGCCCGTGCCCTTTGTGAAATACCAGAATCAATTCTACGTTTGCGTTGAGTCGCATTCGTCCTACAAGATAGTTGGTGCGCTCAGAGCCCGAAGTTCTGAAGAGACTTGCCTCTTTCCCAACCTACTGCGGCTCCTCGCCTCACGATATCCCTAGCTTCCATTTAGTAAATTTTAATATTGTCCTTTTATACTATTTTGCCAGGGCGGGGCGAGGATTGTTGCCTTTTTTGAATGTTGCCGCAAGTTCCCTCTCGGTTGGCCCTTTTTTATTTTGCTCTTTTTTGGACCCCTTGCGGCTCGCCGTGTCCATTCTTGATATCCTCGAGTGGGTATTGATGTGTTCAATTTATTTAAAGTGGCATGGTGAGCGGGGAAGCCTGTTTTGAGACCCCCCGATCGTCCCATTTTCGGGAAGCGTCGTCTTTGGCCCCTCTCCTCGTTTCCCCATCCTCTACCGCCGAGTCAACCTTCGCTTTAGTATTCAATGGATCGCGTAAGGAAGTGAAGGCGTTTGCCGACATTGATGGCGTCGACGCGGGTAAAGGCCGCTTCGCCAACCCTGGACAGGAATGCACCATTGAATGTTCGCCCGCCCTTTTTCCCTTTTCTTTGGTTTCGTTGATGAGATTTTGTAGCGGCTCGTGATGAGCGCGGTAACTATCGTGAGCTCCTCTTTGCCCCAGCCACCGCCTCCAACGAGGCTGCGTATGGCGGCAGCGGTACAGGCTTTGAATTCCCCGCCCTTCTCCATTACGTCTCACTTTTTCATTCGTCGTTCAATTGGTCACCACTTTCACCAATAGGAAGCACGGACACTCAAAGCTCTACTGGATCGATCGTAGTTAAAGTGCGTCGCCCTTGATTTCCACGTGGTGGGTTTCGTCCATCTGCTACTCGCCTTTTTGCTGCTTTCTTCCTTTCCACGTTAGCTTGTAATTCAAATGCTCTTTTGTTAGGTTGCCTCGGGCACTCACGTTGAGACCTATGACGACGGCCGTAAGCGCAGGACGAACTTTGACCGTCGCTACGAGCGCAAGGACGGCGACATCGTGAGTACGCCCTTTCCCGTGGTCATTCCCCCCCGAGGATTTCGTATTGTTATTCTTTTTCATCTTTAGAGGGTCAGAAGCGCGCTTTGACTGTGGGAACTACCTATGGTCGCGTTCTTGAAGAAGCGGAGCCCGAGAAATACGACATGGGTGGACGTCGCGGAAACTATCGGTTCGTTTAGCTCTCCTCGGCCCCTTGAACTTTGCTCACTTCTTCGGAGCTAGGGATGAGCCTTACCACAATCGCGGTGATGGTGGCGACGAGTACGGATACGGTGGCAGTCGTCGCAGAAGGTAGCTCGTGCTTGATTGATTGTTTGAGCTTTTTTAAATCCCTTGTTGTCTAAGGTTCGAACTGGATGGCGAGCTTGACGTCACTTTCACGATTTGGTATACGGATAACTACGGTTTCCGCTTCTTGGCTGATTTGGTTGACCATTCGGAGTGGGCTTATGAACTCTCCCAGACCTTCAAGGGCGCCCGTACGCTTCGATTCTTCTTGCTCGCCGACATTGCGCAACTCACGCATCATTTCTAGCGTCGATTCAACGCCCTGATGTGGATATTGCGCAACTCACGGCCCCCATGTATAAAATCCCTCCCCATAAGCTTCCCGACATGCCACAGGAGAGTTCTAGTGCCCTCGAGCGCTTGATCGATAACATTGCTACCAGTTGCAAGGTGCCTATTTTTTCTTCCAGGAGGATTCTTTCGTTTCATACGCTCCTCTTGCTTAGATTGATTTGGCGCGCACTTCTGAGATGACCCTATATTCCTGCCTCTCGATTATGTTGTTCGATAACGATCAGTATCATCCTTTGGTATGCCCATTTCCGCGATTGTCCTCGCTTTCATCGTCTTCACGTTCGTTCCATGTAGATCTATAATGTGATTGAGCGCGAGCTCAACGATAACGAGCGCCATTATGTTCCCTTCCTGGAAGGCGATCGCGGCTTCTTCGTTCCCCTGCTTGCTTTCTCTCGTCTTATCCGTTGCAACTTCATCGTCTTCCTCCCCGATCGTGTCAAGGAGTACTTTGTGTTCAGTTCGTCCTCATGGGAGCGTTGCTGAGTGTTGCTGTCATCTAGCTCCAAGACGAATATCCTCTACTTTGAGTTTGCTCCTACTCCCTTCATTGGCAAAACGTTTGCTCTCGGCTGCCTCACTCGCGATAAGTTCTACGCCCTCAAGAACATGAACACCCAGGAATCCTCGCAGAAGAAGAAGCTCAAGCAAGCGCATCCTCAGCCGCCCAAGTACCCCGTCTCCTCTCATTGTTGCTTTCTGTCCTTGTTCTTCGTTGATCAATTGCTCCTCTAGGGGCCGTCCTGCCAACCTCGTCGTCATTGACTAACAAGCAATCCTCATCTTGCTTTCGCGTGCCTCAAAGTCTGCCATCTTCTCGGGTTTCCAATCATATTCTTCGACTCATGTTCTCATCTTATGTTTCCCTAATATGAACCGTCAAATCGACCCTAACCCTAACCCTTACCCTAACCCTAACGTCTGGTGAGAGCAAAGGTCCCGCCTCTCCTTGCAAAGTCCTCTTGCAAAGGTGTGCAAAGTCCTCTTGCAAAGGTGGGACCACTTCAAGTGATTCACGAGCACTACCCAGACAACATACAATGATAGTAATTGCTAATACCATCCGTATCGACCGATGCTCATTATTGAAAGGAGCTTTCAATCAGCTTCCTCACCTCTGCCGCAGAGGGTCGCTTTTTTGCATCGAACTCGAGGCAAGATTTGATAATGGTCGACAACTCCGCATATTCCGATAGCGAACCTGGAGGCAAACTAGAAGTGGAGTAGAGCGGATGGAGGTCCATGGTCGGTAGTCTGAGGTCGTGCTGCGCTTGCTTTATATCGAGGACGATCACCCCATCATAGGGAAGTTTCAAGGTCATCAATTCCAGCGCAAACATTCCAAAGCTCCAAACTGAAAAGAACATCGATTTAAGAAGGAGAAAATACAGGAAGAGACAATTGCAACACATATTACCATCAGCCCTTTCGTTGTACTCGCGATTTTGGTGGACTTCAGGTGCCATCCTAATCGAGTAAGAGGTAAGGAGAAGCAAAGATGAAACCTAACAAGTGTATTTGTACCACCGAGCCGTTCCAACAGATTCAATCAGCGGCTTTGTTGGATCTATCGTCTTGCTGACACCAAAGTCACTAAAGAATCCACCATCAGCAAAGACTTACATGATATTTGAAATGGAGGCCCGATGAAGAAGAACCATAGGCAACACTTCCTTACGCCAGATGAGGAAATGTCGACGAGGACATTGCCGCTCTTCAGGTCACGATGGATCACGGGCGGCTGCTGCTGGTGCAAGTGGTCCACCGCGGCGATGACGTCTCTTAGGATGAGCCTACAAATGAAGACGATAAATCCCAACCATTTAACATTGAAGTAAGTAAGGCGAACTTGATTTCAGAGCGAGAGAATGGAGGTCGCCTGAGCTCCACGATGCTCTGAATAACCGACTTGAGTGATGTCGACCACAGCTCGGAGAAGATGGTCATTTCGCCTCCTCTGCGATCACGAATAGCATCAGAGGAGACATTAGCTAACATTTCTAAAAGTGGAAATGAAGCAGATATCATACACTTCAATGTTGCCAAAGATCTGAAGGACGTTGCGGTGAGGAGGGAGGGTGAAGAGTAAGTCGATTTCTCTGTCAATTGCTTTCCTTTCACTCGCATTCAGTGCACTCATGTTCACCACCTGATCATACAAACATATATTATACGGTACTTGCAGATGCACTATTTAGTAGAAATGCATTCACGTTCACCACTTGATCAGGCAGCAAAAATCATACGATATAATCAAATGGCAATGGAGAACCTTGGCAGCGCAGATAAAACCACCAAGTTTCGCTTGGTAGACTTTTCCGAATCGCCCTTTTCCAATCTCCATTAAAAGCTCAACTAAAAGGCAAAAAAAATAATATCATATATTATTTCAGGCTAATGTAAGTCGATGGAGCCTACCTTCAGCGGTTTCTAGGCCAGGTAAGCGGAAGGCCTTCTCCACAGAGGAAGTGCTATCAGATCCTTTCGCTTCACGCTCCTTCTGCTTATTGTCGAGAAAAACCGTCAATTCCTTATCATACTCGAGATTTGACTTCGCCATGGAACGAACGCTATAAAGAATATAAAATCAAGAATTGAAATGAACTGGACTCTCAACTCAGACCAAAGTTCACCTCTTGATATACTGATCCGTCATATCGGTGGGGAAGAGCGATCCGACCGATCGGAAAAGATCCACCAGGAAACTCTGACCCTTCAAGGAAATCTCATTATAGTAAAAGAAACCGTCGGAGGAAAGATTTTCATTGTCGGAGGAGGGAAATCTCTTCCTCTTGAGGGCAGCATTGAGATTCGATCGTTCGCAAAGGAACTTGAAAACAAGAGATCGAACTCGAATTACATCAAATGAATCTAGAAGAGAAAAGAAAAGAAGGAGAAGGAAAAGGAGGAGAAGAAAGGGAAGGAGGAGAAGAAGGAGAAGGAGCAGAAGAAGAAGTTACAATGGAAAAACAAACAACAAGCCGAGAAAGAAGAGAAGGAGAGGGACCTAGGGGCTGATTCAACGCGATGAAGAAGGGCTTGAAGATCTCCATGTCGTCGTCGAATGGGAAGAATTTTGCAACAACTAACGCAACAGTAATATATCGCGCCTCCTAAAAGAAAATAATAAAAACAATTCACGGTTAAACTCAATCGAAAGTGGAAGAAGGAAGAGGTACCAGTGAAGTAGAGGCATCCAACAAAGGCTTGAGGAAACCGAGCACTGTCCCGGACAAGGCGGCGACCACAGAAGAGTCGAATCTGATGACCCTCCATTCATCTCTAACCATCAAATGTAATCAATTGTGAAATCAGGAAAAGCATAAATGACAGCAAAACATTGTACTTGAGTCCACCTTGTACAAGGGCCTCGAGGGCTTCGTCCTCTCCATCGAGACACTTCTCTTCGAGGGCATCGACGAATCCACTCCATATGATTTTATCGTTCAATCCAAGGGAATTGGTACCGTTGAACACTTTAATAGCCTTCAAATATTCTAATAAATAAATAAATATAAGAAAATAAGAAAGTGAAAAAAGCAAACAATGATTCCGCGGACCTTTTCCGAGCAAGTTCTTTTGCGAGGTGTTCTTTGGCGCTGTCTTGAGCAGCTCCTCTATCTTGTTGCCTTTATGTGATTTCGTATGCGCAATCACTCCGATTTCTACAAATGAAAAGTGTCAATAACATAGCACTGGGAATCTTCACTCGCGATGACTAAGGGAGTATATCAAACTCGACGACTTCTCTCAAGGTGATTTTTTTTTTTTCGACGGAGAATCCCATAAAATCTGCATAATATCATATACAATGACATCGGAGGAGGCATTTCGAAAACACGAAAAGAAGAAAGGAGGCGGAGGAGGTGGTAGATAGGAAGAAGGTGAAAGGAGCTCGACGAGACTCAAGGCGAGCTCGACGAAAGGCAATTCAACCGAAAACCTCGAAACGATCGAATTCAGAAAAGATATATATCGAAAAATAAGCCTACAATATAGACCATTGATTACCGTTTTCAAAGAGAGGATCGCGCTTCTTGGTGGGGAGGGCATCGGTGAGGGCGAGGGCAGACCGAGAGGAAGACGAGGAAGAACGGACGGCCCCGTCGCCCTTCCCAGGCTCCCTATCCTTATTTTCACTTCCCTTATCTTTGTTACGAGCCAATATGGTGTCGAACTTGTCGAACAACGCTTTGTTAGACGCCGCCATGGCTCGCAACTACAAATGACCTTAGACATCAACATGCATGAATCCTCAAGATGGTCCTCGAGTGAGTGAGTCGAGATAGACCGACAACGGCCGGGAGAAATTTAAATCCGACAAAATCAAATGAGACAAACACTCCTTGAGAAAATGCACCAAGCGGTGGACGAAGGAATATGTCAATATTAAATGTCATTCACTTATAGAAGCCATCGGAATGTCGGATTGGTTGCAGTTCTGGCCGCTCTTCCCTGCCGCCGTGGCCATCGCGTCTCTGGCGCTCACATTCTCCATTGGTAACTCATTGTATCCTCTTACGACTCACCGAATGAGATGGCATTTGAATGCGTGAGAAAAGCCCGTTCAAGGATACTGCTGACCCTGGCATCTGCTCGCCTCCTAACCGCTCGAGCGAAGAAGAATATTTCCAATAATAATATTAATATATTGATGCAATAATATCACTTTTTTGATATTGAAGAGTTTCTCTCCTTTTGCGACGTCGAGATCTTCGTCGAGCTCGGCATTCTTTCTCTTTCGGATAACGTCGCGTTTTCGAGAATCCCGATCTTCTTGATGATTTATTATTATTATAGTAATTACGAGTAATTTACTGCAATCCTCTTTAATGATTTTTGGTGTCTAGGAGGAGCAGCGTTCTTCTCGCCGCTTTTCCTCGTCCTCTTCCCAGCCTTAGGCTGGAAGGCGCTTCCACCTCAGTATGCCTTCACCGCTGCCCTTGCCACGCAGCTCGCCGGTACTCTTCTGATGCGAGAATGGTAAAATTACATTATATTAAGTGTATTTAATCATCTCGTAGGATTTACGAGTGGTTCCATTGGTTATGCGCGGCGCGGCCTTGTCGATTATTACTCGGCTATTCCACTCCTTCTTCTCGCCCGTAAGTTTCCTTCGATCTCTTTCTCTTCTCGCGCGTCGATTTCATTGTTTTACATAGTACCTCTATCAGTAATCGGAATCTTGTTGCGACATTGGTTCATGGAGCTCATCTCTGGGCAGATCCTGCTCCTCATCCTCGCCTCTGGTTTCTTCGGCTTAGGTATCAGAGACTCTCTCCTCTCCTTGCTATTTTCCATTGTTATTATATCTTATTGGAGATGCGGATATTGTTGAGCATTATCTTATACTATCTTACGATAGGAATGTATGGGCTCTATGCTTATCTCGCTAAGAGGAATGTTTTCATCTTCAAGATGTGTTTCCCTAAGGCTTATCAGCCCCTTTCCCCTTCTCCTTCTTCTGATGCTCTTGGCTCATCTTTGAATGACACTTCCATGGTCGAGCTACATGATGTTAGCACTGACAAAGAAACGAAAGATATCAATGCCGGAAATATTGGATCTGAAATCAAAGCGGAAGACAAAGTCGGACTTGGTGATGACGAGGACCAACTGCCTCTCGAACCCTCGCCTTCTGCTCATTCTCACTTTTCAATCGATTCGATAAAACACAAAATATTTTCGGAGAGGGAATATTTGAAAGAGGACGGCTCTACTGGAACTTACCTCTTCTCATTCCCCTTGAAGGTATGGCTGTTATGTCGAACACTCTTGCGACTATGAATTATGGGTTTCCTCTTGATAGGCGGCGCTTCTTGTTGGGTTCGGTGCCCTGTCGACGGGATTCCGTTCGATTGGTATCAGTGAGGCCGCTGCGACGGTATGCCCATTCCATCTCTCCTTTCTTGCCATAAATTGTGAGGTGGCGATTACTGTTATGTGGAAGGTGTTGACGATCATGTGCTCGCTCCCGCAACGACAAGGCCAAGCCACTGCTGTCTTAGTAGCTGCAATCACCATTTGGGTCACTGTCCTTCTCGACTTCGCTCTCTTAGGCACGCTCTTGACCATCTCTTGCTTTGCTAGTCATTCTCATCAAGTGACGTAGGATCTCGCATGGCCGACTTTCCCTGGGCGATCGTGGGATGGATGGCGCCGGGAGTCCTCATTGGCGCGCAGCTAGGCTCCTTTGTGGCCGCCAAGCTTCCATCTCAAGTGTTGGAGGGCGGCCGTATTGTCATTTACTTTTTACTAAGTTTGATTGTCGCCATCGTCGCTTTCACGGTTTCTGGTGCTGCTTGATGTTCCGTTGTTCTGTTACTTTCTAAGATAAATTCATTTGGGTATGACTGTACTCAGATCTCAAGCTCTGTGTATTGGCGAAAGGCACACGCACAGAGAGGTTGTCGCGAACGAACAACGACCGAAAACATAAGGAAACACAAGGGGCGCTTATGAGAAGAGGCAAGCGAGGACCACCATGACCATGGCAGCGCTGAGAGCGAGCTGCGAACCCGAGCTGATTCCCGGGGTCGGCGTGGGCACGTCAGTGGTAGGCGAAGGGATCGCCACGCATCCAGGGTAGCTGACCGCGCCTACAGAACAATCGGTGACAATCAAATCAACTAAAACGGTTGAGAAGGCGGCGGAAGTACCGTCGCCTTGGTAGCCAGGGGGACAGAGGCAGTTGGCGGTGCAGAAGGGTCCACCGTCGCACGCCTCGGCGGTGTCGAGCTGACCGTTACCACAGGGCTTGGTGTAACATCCAGGAGGAGAGATACCGTCAGGGATGGTGTTGCTCATGCAAGCGCAAGCGTTAGTGCACTTGAGGCCGCCGTCGCACTCCTGGAAAGGAATACAGAGTGAGAGACGTGCAAGGATGGAAGCGATTGATCAATTGAGTGCAAACCTCATTCGCATCGAGAACCATGTTACCGCAGTAAGCAGAGGGAGTGGAAATGGAAGTGGGCATCGGCGACGGCTGAGGCGACGGCTGAGGCGACGGCAGAGATGGCGAGGGAGTGTCCTCGGGAGTGGGAGTGGGAGTAGGGGAGGGAGTGGTAGGGGAGGGCGTGCTAGCAACGCGGCAGCCGGGAGGAGTCAAGAGGTCAGGCTCATAGTTGGCAAGGCACGCGCAACTGACGCAGAAGCTGCCACCGTCGCACTGCTCGCCAGCATCAAGGACACTGTTGCCACAGAGGAGGGGATCGGGAGTGGGCGTCGGAGTAGGCGTGGGCGTGGGCGAGGGCGAGGCTTCGGGGGTTGGAGTCGGTGTGGGAGTGGGGGAAGGAGTGGAAGTGGAGGTGGGAGTGGTGGTCGAAGAAGGCGTAGGAGTGGGAGAAGGGCTCGGAGAGGAAGATGAAGGAGAGGACGTAGGAGTGGAGGTGGAGGAAGGAGTCGGCGTCGGGGTAGGCGAAGGGATCGCCACGCATCCAGGGTAGCTGACCGCG
>Ga0154020_10003454_pt1 | contig 19003 bp, 21 predicted proteins | sample Klosneuvirus_201_FD_109709 | JGI IMG/M metagenome (GOLD analysis project Ga0154020, IMG submission 109709) | Active sludge microbial communities from wastewater, Klosterneuburg, Austria - Klosneuvirus_20160825_MG | ecosystem: Engineered > WWTP > Aerobic digester > Activated sludge | place... | reverse complement strand
GCTTCGCACCGACGGCGGCGTACGCGGGACAACCTCCGCAGCAGGCGCAGGCAAAGACGATGTTCGCGCCGAACCTCCAGCAGCCGCAGGCGCAGTATCCGCAGCCGCAGGCGCAGTATCCCCAGCAGCCGTATCAGCAGCAGCAATTCCCACAGCCGGCGGGCGCGATGCCGCTGATGCCGTCGGCGCAATCGATGAACGCGAGCGGTCAGCGCACCGTGATGGACGATTCGCATCACGTGTCGAACCTGCCGGCGGCGCAGCTTCCGTTGCCCGCTCCGCAAAAGACCGTCGTCGCCGGTGCTCCGCCGCCGATGCTCGCGCCGCCGATGCCCGCGCCGATGCCGGGCTTGCCGCAGGTGGTGCAGCCGAAGATGAACACGATGCGGATCGCGACGCCGCTCGGGCACTCGTCGAGGCCGCCGAAGAAGGTGTGGCCGCTCGTGCTCGTGATCGGGCTCGTCCTCGGTCTCGGTGGTGGTGGGCTCGCGGTGTTCTTGTCGCGGCGCTCCGAGAGCTCCGGCGATTCCGGATCGGGCACCGAGCCCGGCAGCGCGAACGGTAGTGCGAAGGTCGGAAGCGCGAGCCCGGCCGTGGGAAGCGCGAAGCCCGCGGTGATCGATGCCGGTGCGACGGTCACGCCGATCGCCGCGGATGCCGCGGTCGCGACGAACACGACGACCGACGCTGCAATCGCAGTCGCTGCGGTCGACGCGGGCGCGCTCGCCGATGCCGCCGTCGCCGCGACACCCGATGCCGCGATGGCCGCGAAGCTCGTCCGATTGACGCTCGATTCGCAGCCCCAAGGCGCGACGGTGGTCGGCCCCGACGGGGTCGAGCTCGGCAAGACCCCGCTCAAGACCGATTGGCCCTCGGCGACGACGCCCGTGACGTTCACGTTCAAGCTCAAGGGCTATCGCGACAAGGTGAAGGAGCTGACGATCAGCGCGAACATGCTGACGCGCGTGGACCTCGACCGCGCGCCGAGTGGTGGCAATCAGGCACCGCGGCCACCCACGGGCAGTGCGAAGGCCCCGCGGGACAACGGCGTCGGGAACGGCCTCGAGCGACCGGACTGAGCATTCGGCACGCTCGCAGGCTCGCTGGTGGGTGGTAGGCTGGGGCGTGCTCGTTGCTGTCGTCGCCGCCGTCGTGATCGCGGTCCTCACCGCGGTTCTCGCGGCGCGTGCAGGTGCGGCCGAGGCGAGCAAAGAAGCGCGCCGCGCGGTCGATGAAGCGCGGGCCGAAGTAGCCGCGCAGGTGAAAGCCGCGGAGCTCGAGGCCGCCGCTGCCACCCGCGCCGCCGAAACCGACGCACGTGCCGCGGCGCTCGAGGCGCGCACGAAGGCGGATGACGCGGTCGCCGCCGACGAAGCGCGCGTCGATCGCCGCGCCGCCGAGCTCGAGGATCGCGAGGCCGAGGTCGGCCGCCTGCACGATGCGCTCGACGCGCGCGAAGCGAGCCTCGATAGCGTTCATCGCGACGTGCAATCGCGGCGCGATCGCGCGAACGGCATCGAGAGCGACGCGAAGCGAAAGCACGCCCAGCTGCGCGCCGAGCTCGAGCAACGCGCGGGCGTGAAAGCGACCGAGCTCGTCGATCGCCTCGGCGCCGCGTGGCTCGACGACGCGCGCGCACGCGCCGCCGCGATGGTTCGCGCGGTCGATCAAACCGCTGCGGATCCCGCGCACGATCGCGAGGCGAAGCGCGTCATGGAGATCGCGTCGACGCGCTATCACCATCACTACCTCACCGAGCGCGCTCAGAACTTCCTCCGCGTCGGCAAGGACATGGTCGAGGTCCTCCTCGATAACGGCGGCACGCTTCACGCCGCGATCCAGCGCGTCGCAGGTGTGCAGCTGCTCGTCAGCGACGACAAGGATGCGATCCGCCTCGATGGTCTCGACGGCGTCGGCAAAGAGTTCGTTCGTCGCGCGATGAACAAGATGCTCAAGAAGCCGGAGTCGATCGACGACGCGCGCAAGGATCCGGACGCGTGGGCGACGCGCGGTCGCGAGCATCTCGATCAAGAGATCCGCGCGCTCGGCAAGCGTGCGTTCCAGACGCTCGGCATTCCGAAGGCGCATCCGGAGATCGTCGAGCTCGTCGGTGCGCTGAACTTCCGTACGAGCTACACGCAGAACCAGTGGTGGCACGCGGTGGAGTCCGCGTATCTCGCGGGCATGATGGCCGCGGAGCTCTGCCTCGACGTGAAGCTCGCACGCCGCGCGACCCTCATCCACGACATCGGCAAAGCCTTGACCCACAAGATCGAGGGCTCGCACGCGGTGATCGGTGCGGACATCGCACGCCGCGTCGGTGAAGCTGAGCTCGTAGCGAACGCGATCGGTGCGCACCACGCCGACGAGCCGTGCAACTCGGTCTACGCGTACCTCGTCGCGGCGAGCGATGCGATGAGCGGCGCGCGGCCCGGTGCGCGTCGCGAGCTCGCCGAGGGCTTCTCGATGAAGGTCGAGGATCTCGAGCGGATCGGCTGTTCGCGCAAAGGCGTCCTTCACGCGCACGCGGTGCACGGTGGTCGCGAGCTACGCGTCTACGTGAAGGAAGGCGTCGTCGATGACGTGACCGTCGTCGAGATGTCCTCCGAGATCGCCGCGCAGATCTCCGAGGAGATGACGTTCCCCGGTCAGATCAAAGTGACCGTGATCCGCGCGTTCGAAGCGACCGCGACGGCCAATTAGGCACGCGCGTTCGCGCCCGTCGTGCGCGGCTGCCTCGCGGGAGCCGCGAGCGGTCCACACACTCCATGCGGTTCGCGCCAGCGACGGGGCACGGTGAATGCAACCTCGCGCGCGCATGGGAAACAACGGACGACACGACAACGGGTGGCGATCGAACGAGCGTGATCGGGAGTTCGACGATCGCGACGAAGGAAATCGCCGAGGTGACCATCCACATCAGATGCAACGCGATCGGTTCGCGACCGGACAGAGCGGCTACAGCTCGGGACGCAGCGGCCAAGATCCGGCCCTGAACTACCAGAACCGAAACCAGGGCTACTCGCCGGGCTCGCTCCAAGATCGCCAGACGTTCGGCACGGATGACCGCTTCACGGGCCGCGGCGGAAACGCCGATTACTCGCGCGATCACGCGCGCGGTGCCGAGCGGTTCGGCGCGCACGGCGGCTCGGAGGCCGACCGCATCGGTCAGCGCGACAGCTATGGCGATCGCAACTACGACCAGAGCTTCGGCCACCGCGATGACCAGAGCATGGGCCGCGGGATCTACGACCATCGCGGAGATGACCGCAGCTTCCGCTCGCGAGACTACGGTCCGTCCGAGAGCGAGCGCGGCGCGTGGACGACGAACACCCAGGCGGGCCAGCACCGCGGCAAAGGGCCGCGCGGATACACGCGGTCCGACGAGCGCATCAAAGAGATGGTGTGCGAAGTCCTGACGGAAGACGCGCACATCGACGCGTCGGGCATCGACGTCGACGTGAAGAGCGGCGAGGTCATCCTGTCGGGCATGGTCCCCGATCGCCGGACGAAGCGGATGGCCGAGGACGCGCTCGAGGGCATCGGTGGGATCAAGGACGTCACCAACCAGCTCAAGGTCTCCGACGACGAACGGCAAAGGCTGGGACGCTCCCACCAGGCGGGCAACCAGAACGGCAACAGCATGGTCGGACACGAAGAGACGCGGAAGGCCGACGACAAGAAGGCGCGCGCGTAGCCGTCTCCGAATATTTCCTCGTCGGACTTTCGGGTCTGGCGGGGTGGACTGGGTCGACGAGTGACGGCGTCGACCCAGTCTTTTTTCGTAGACAGTCAGGGCACGCGAGATGCACAACTCGCTACCGATGCGCGCCGACGAATACAGCGAAGATCCGAAGATGCCGAAGCCGGTCACGAGCCGCAAGAAGGACTCGAATCGCTACGAGCTCCTCGAAGCACAAGATCGCACCACGCTCCGCTCCGACGATCTCGACCTCCACCGCCACGTCTGACTCCGATCGTTTCCGTTCCGTCGGTCACACGGCGAGCGGTCGTCGATCAGTAGCTCTGTAGCCACGCGGCCGCGAACTCGATCTGCTCGACCGCCCGTGTCCGCGAGATGGCGCTCGCGCGTCTGATCACATCGGGCACGGGTTCTCGAGGGAGCCCGGACTCTCGTCCGCGCGGACGGCGTCACCGAGCGTCGGGTCCAGCGCGAGCTCGGCGAGGATGCGCTCGCTCTCGGCGGCCCGCGCCGGAAATGCTCGATACGCGAGCGCGATCATCCACCGGAGGTTAGGTCCCCAGTCGACGACGCTCGCGAGAGGCAACACGGTCTCGAGTCGGTCGAGCCGCGCTTCGACACCGATCGCGCGGTTCGCCATCGAATCCACGCGCACTCCGGCGTACTCGTGCAGCGTCGACGCGACCTCCGCGAGACACGGCGCGCGATCCGCGGGCGCGAGCGCAGCGATGTAGCGCGCGAGCTCGCCGACGGCGGCGCGCACGCGAGCATCGTCGACCCACGGTGCGGCGAGGAGGCGATCCGTCACGAGCTCGTGGCGGACGCGGCACCCCTCGAGCGGCGACGTTGCCGTCGCGAACGCCGTGCGCCACGACGCGGCGTCGTGCACCGGCGGCGGGGGATCGGTGACGAGTGGGAACACGATGTTCGCTTCGATCAGCGTGTCGCTCGTCGGTGGATCGAGCCAGATCTCCTCGAGCGCGCGATCGAGGCACGCGTGAAGCTCGGCATCGCCGGCGCCGCTCACGCTCGCGAGCGTGGGCTCGGCGCCGTTCGTGTCGAACAGTAGCTTCGCGACGACGGTACCGCCGAGGTCGGGCATCCGGGCGCGCGCCTCGGCGTGACACGCTTCGTAGGCGCCCCAGTTGCTGACGACGGCCGTGCGGATGTTCGCCTTCCGCGGAAGCGGAGAGACCGAGACGCAGCCGACGCGGATCGACGGCGGGCGGACCTGCCGCTCTCCCGGCGGCGGCGGTGGAATGCGCGCGGCGTCGAAGTCGGTCACGCGCTTCGGCGGCAGGCGCGCGTCGACGACTCCGGGCTGCACGCGTGCGCACACCGTGCCTCGTGCGGGCACGGGCTCGCGCGCGATCGGCGACGGTCGCGCCGGAGGCGTGGGCCACGGTGGCTGATCGGCGCGCTCGAAGTGGATCGTCACGCTCGTGCGTTGCTCGTGCGTGCGTGCCCCGTAGATGTACATCGGCGCGGCGAACGCATCGCGAACGCACGCGGCGAGATCCGCTGCGTCGAGTCGGTTCGCGATCGTCACGTCGCCGGTCGCGCCGAACGCGTCGATCGCGAGCTGGACATCGAGCTGCGTGTCACCGCCCGGATGGGTCGCGGCGAACCACTTCCAGCATTGCGTGATGTGATGTGCGCGCCGAGAGAACGGACGCGATCGGTCGTTCGTCGTCATCGGATCGCGGCGGCGCTCGCGAAGGTTCGTGCGAGGTCCGCGCTCGATCGCGCCGAGCGGCATCTCCATGAAGTCGTAGACGACGCGCCGCATCCCACCGATCACACCGCGCGATCCGGGGGCTGGAACCGGGAACGTGCGGCACCGGGTCTCGACGATCGAGGGCGTGGGCAGGGCGAACATCGCCGTCAGATCGATCGACGGTACGATCGGCGGCAGCGCAGCTCGCACGGGAGGTGGTGGTGCGATGACCGCGGGTGATCCGCCGCATGCCGCCACGAGAACGAGCCCAACCAAGCGCAGAGACATGTGATTCAGACTCTCGCGCCGTGCGAACGTTCCCGAGATGTGGACCCCTACGTAAAGGTGAGGTTCGGCTTGACACATGATCGCTAAGCCCCCATAGTCGCCTCAGTTCAGCCAAACCTTACCTGCACGTGAGGGTATGGATGAGAGTCATGAAGGACGCCGAACCCGAAGACAAGCTGATGCGCGTGGGAGAGCTCGCGAAGGCGGTCGGCAAGACCGTTCGCGCGATGCACCTCTACGAGGAGCTCGGCCTGCTCGAGCCCCGCGCCCGATCCGAGGGCGGGTTCCGGCTGTACGGTCCCGAAGCGATCGATCGCATTCATTGGCTCGTGAAGCTCCAAGCGATCGGCTTCACGCTCGCGGAGATCCAAGGCTTCGTGAAGGACTTCCAGGCCGCGGGATCGGGGCGCGAAGCGACGGCTCGCGTGCGCGCGCTGTTCACCGAGAAGCAGGCGCAGATCCGCGAGCAGGTCACGCAGCTCCAGGTGATCGAGAACGATCTGTCGGAGGCCGTCGCGTACCTCGACTCGTGCCGCACGTGCGCCGATGACTTCGCGCCGACCGAATGCGGCGCGTGCGGTCACCACGGTCATCACAAGGATCACGCGCCGCCGCTGTTCGCGGGGCTCTCGCGCCCCAAAGACAACCCGGTCAAAGCATTCGATGTCCCCGTCACTGGTTTGAATCGAGAGGGCAACTAGATGTCTGCAACTGCAACCCAGAGCCAGACCCAGAGCAAGATCGACGTGAAGGTCCCCGACAGCGTCTCGCTGCCGATCTTCATGGACAACCACTCGACGACGGCGGTCGATCTGCGCGTCGTCCAGTCGATGCTCCCGTTCTTCACGACTCACTACGGCAACGCGGCGAGCCGCAACCACGTGTTCGGCTGGACGGCAGAAGCAGCCGTCGAGAATGCGCGCAAGCAGGTCGCCGCGCTCATCGGCGGCGATGGCAAAGAGATCGTGTTCACGTCCGGCGCGACCGAGGCGAACAACCTCGCGCTCAAGGGCGTCGCCAGCTTCTACAAGAAGCAGGGCAACCACATCATCACCGTCGAGACCGAGCACAAGTCGATCCTCGACACCTGCAAGCGCCTCCAGCGCGAAGGCTACGAGGTCACGTACATCACGCCGCAGAAGGACGGGATCGTCACGCCCGAGATGATCACGTCGGCGATGACCGACAAGACGATCCTCGTCACGATCATGACCGCGAACAACGAGATCGGTGTCGTCCAAGACGTCAACGCGATCGGCGCGGCGATCAAGGCGAAGAACAGCAAGTGCCTGTTCCACACCGACGCGGTGCAGGCAGCCGGCAAGGTGCCGTTCGACGTCGAGGCGTGCAAGGCCGACCTCGTGTCGCTCACGGCGCACAAGATGTACGGACCCAAGGGCATCGGCGCGCTGTGGGTGCGCCGCAAGCCGCGCGTGCGCATCGATCCGATCATCGACGGTGGCGGTCACGAGCGTGGCATGCGCTCGGGCACGTTGCCGGTGCCGATGATCGTCGCGTTCGGCAAGGCTGCCGAGCTGGCGAAGGAAGAGATGGCCGACGAAGCGATCCGCCTCGGGAAGCTTCGCGATCGCCTCCATCGCGGCATCACGGCGCGCCTCACCGAGACGTACGTCAACGGCTCGATGGAGCACCGCCTGCCGGGCAACCTGAACATCTCGTTCGCGTTCGTCGAAGGCGAGAGCCTGCTGATGGCGCTCAAGGATGTCGCGGTGTCGTCGGGCTCTGCCTGCACGTCCGCGTCCCTCGAGCCGAGCTACGTCCTGCGCGCCCTCGGCGTGGGCGACGAGCTCGCGCACACGTCGATCCGCTTCGGTCTCGGTCGGTTCAACACCGAGGCAGAGGTCGACTACGTGATCGACGTCGTCACCAAGAGCGTCGAGCGCCTCCGCGCGCTGTCGCCGCTGTGGGAGATGCACCAGGACGGCATCGACCTCAATTCGATTCAGTGGACCCCGCACTGAGGTAAGGAACTCACCATGGCGTATTCGGAAAAAGTCATCGAGCACTACGAGAACCCCCGCAACGTCGGCACGTTCAAGACCGAGGCAGATGTTGCCGCGGACGAGATCGGGACCGGCCTCGTCGGTGCACCCGCGTGTGGCGACGTCATGCGTCTCGAGATCCGCGTCAAGGATGGCCTGATCGCCGACGCGAAGTTCAAGACGTTCGGTTGCGGCTCGGCGATCGCGTCGAGCTCGCTCGCGACCGAGATGATCAAGGGCATGTCCCTCGATCAAGCGGCGCAGATCAAGAACACGCAGATCGTCGAAGAGCTGAACCTCCCGCCGGTCAAGATCCACTGCTCGGTCCTCGCTGAAGACGCGATCAAGGCGGCGATCGAGGACTACAAGAAGAAGCACGCGAAGTGAACGTCATGAGCGCATCCGCAACCGATCCAACGACTGCTCCTCCCGTTGCGACGACTCCGGTCATCGGCAAGCGCGAGGTCGATATCACGACGGCCGCGGCCGACGAGATCGCGAAGCAGAAGGCGAAGCGTGGGACGCCCGCGGCGATGATCCGCCTCGGCGTGCGCGGCGGTGGGTGCACGGGGTTCACGTACGTCTTCGAGTGGGCCGATACCGCGAAGCCGACGGACAAGCAGTTCTCGGGCACCACGGCCGCCGGCGAAGTCGTCGGCGTGGTCATCGATCCGAAGAGCCTCGTCTACCTCGGCGGCATGCAGCTCGACTTCGTCCGCGGGATGATGGGCCACGGCTTCAAGTTCAATAACCCCAACGCCAAGGGCGCGTGCGGCTGTGGCGAGTCCGTCAATTTCTAACACCACCGTCGCGAAACCAGCGCAGCCGGATCTGTTCGCGCTGCTCGGCATCGCACCCGCGTTCGAGATCGATCTCGCGGAGCTAGAGCGCAACTTCTTCGAGAAGAGCAAAGAGCTCCACCCGGATCGGTTCGCGAATGCTCCCGCGAACGAGCGCGTCGCCGCGCTGTCGAAGTCGCGCGCGCTCAACGACGCGTACCAGACGCTGAAGAAACCCGTGCCGCGCGCCGAGTACTTGCTCGCGCGCCATGGCGTCATCATCGCCGACAACGAGCGAATCGATCCTTCTCTCGGTGCCGCGTTCCTCATGGAGATCCTCGAGCTGCGCGAAGAGCTCGCCGAAGCGCGCGCCGCGGGCAAGCTCGACATCGTCGAGGCAAAGCAAGCCGCGATGAAGGCCCGGCGCAAGGTCGTGATCGAGTCGCTGCCGTCGCTGTTCGCGCAGCAAGACCTCGCGGCGATCAAGAACCAGCTGATCGTGATGCGCTACCTCGATCGGTATCTCGAGGAGTGCGACTCCGCACTCGACGAGGACTAGACGATGTTGTTCCAGATCTCCGAGCCCGGCGAGTCCACCATCAAAGAGGCGTGCAAGCCTCGCGTGGTCGGCATCGACCTCGGCACCACGAACTCGCTCGTCGCCCACGTGGCCGATGCATCGCCCGAAGTGATCGGCGGCGAAGGCGGCCCCCTCGTGCCGTCGGTGGTGCACTACGCCGCCAACGGGGGCGTCGTCGTCGGCCGCGCAGCGCAAGCGCATGCAGTCACGTCGCCGCGCGACACGCTCGCCTCGGTGAAGCGGCTGATCGGTCGCGGCGCGAAGGACCTCGCGTCCGTGCGCGCGCTCCTGCCGTACGCGCTCGAAGGTGACGATCGCGCGGTCGTGATGCGCGTGGCGGGCAACCGCACGGTGTCGCCCGTCGAGGTCTCGGCCGAAGTGCTGCGCGAGCTGAAGTCTCGCGCGGAGACCTCGCTCGGCGGCCCGATCGAAGGCGCGGTGATCACCGTGCCCGCATACTTCGACGACGCACAACGCCAGGCCACGCGCGACGCCGGTCGGCTCGCGGGCCTCGAAGTGATGCGCCTTCTGGCAGAGCCGACCGCGGCGGCATTGGCGTATGGCCTCGATCGCGGATCGCAGGGCACCTACGCGGTGTTCGATCTCGGCGGCGGCACGTTCGATATCTCGATCCTCAAACTCGTCGATGGCGTGTTCGAGGTGAAGTCCACGGGCGGCGACAGCGCGCTCGGCGGGGACGACCTCGATCGCTCGATCGCGAGCGGGATCATCGGCGACCTCGCGACGAAGGACCGAGGCGTGATCGCGGCAGCGCTCGTCGAAGCCCGTCGCGTCAAAGAGGCGCTGACCGACGCACCGACCGCGATGTATCGGCTCGATCTGGCGCCATCGCACGCAGAGAACGCGCCGGACGGGGCGAACGCAGCCCGGGTGAATGGCGCGGCCTCGGATACCCTCGAGCGCGTCGTCACGCGGGACGAGCTCCGCGCGTGGGCGAAGCCGCTTCTCGACAAGACCGGGAAGTCCTGTCGGCGCGCGCTGAAGGATGCCGAGGTCGAAGCCGAAGCGCTCGACGGCGTGATCCTCGTCGGTGGCTCGACGCGATCACCGGTCGTTCGCGAGTACGTCGCCGATCTGTTCAAGCGCGAGCCACTCGCCGACATCGATCCCGATCAGGTCGTCGCGCTCGGCGCTGCGGTGCAAGCCGACGTCCTCGCGAGCGGGCGGCAGGACGTCACGCTGCTCGATGTCGTTCCGCTGTCGCTCGGCATCGAGATGATGGGCGGCGTCGTCGAGAAGCTGATCCATCGCAACACGACCATTCCCGCCGGTGCGACGCAGACGTTCACGACGTACGCGGACAACCAGACCGGGTTCGACATCCACGTCCTGCAAGGCGAGCGCGAGACCGCGGATGCGTGCCGCTCGCTCGCGCGGTTCGTCTTGCGCGGCGTACCGCCGATGATCGCGGGCATGGGCCGCGTCGAGATCACGTTCCTGATCGACGCCGATGGTCTGCTCAAGGTGATGGCCAAAGAGCTGACGACGGGCCAGGAAGCGTCGATCGAAGTGAAGCCGAGCTACGGCCTGTCCGACGAAGAGGTAGAGCAGATGCTCGTCGATTCGTTCGAGTACGCCGAAGAGGATCTCGCGAAGCGCAATCTGTTGATCGAGCGGATCGAGGGTGATCGCATCCTCGCGGCGACGCGCCAGGCGTTCGTCACGGATCCCGAGATGCTCGACGACGAGGTTCGCGCGGCGGGCGAGGCGGCGATGACGGTGCTCGAGACGGCGATGGCCGGCAGCGATCACCTCGCGATCCGGCACGCCGTCGAGGCGCTCGACGTGGCGACCAAGCCGTTCGCGCAGAAGCGCATGAACCGCGCGATCGCGGCGCAGTTCCAGGGCGTCGCGCTCGACGACGCGGCGAAGAAGGTCGGAGCGTAGCGATGCCGAAGATCACGTTCAAGAATCCACAGGGAAAGCTGTCGCTCGGTCCGCTCACGGTGGAGTGCAAGAAGGGCCAGTCGATCCTCGACATCGCCGAGGACTGTGGCGCGCGCGTCGGCCACGCGTGCGGCGGCAATCTCGCGTGCTCGACGTGTCACGTCTACGTCGAGCAGGGGCTCGATTCGCTCGGCGAGATCCAGGACAAAGAGAACGACATCATGGACCGCGCGTTCGACGTGCGTCCCGAATCACGTCTCGGCTGCCAGGCGAAGATCTCCGACGAGGATGTGGTCGTCGAGATCTCCGAAGAGGGTCTGCAGGCGTGGCTCGACGAGAACCCCGACGAGCGCAAACGCCTCGCGGCCGAAAAAGCAAAAGCCGCGGGATAGCCGCGGCCGTTCACGGACGAAGACTTCGCGTCACGCGACGTCGAACGTCTGCCAACCCGAGTCCGGATCGTTGCCCGTCATGTCGAGTCCGGCCTGGATCTCCCAGACGTGGTCGATCATGCCGCCGCGCAGCGACGGGTTGCAGCTCGTCGGCAGCTCGATGATGCCCTCGAAGTCGTAGGTCTGGCCTTCCTTGATCTCCATCGCGCCCGCGATCGTGACCTTGTTCTCGTAGCTCTGCTTCGAGCCCGAGACCTTCTCGCCGCCGTCCGTCTTGAACTGCGCGCTCTCGGTGGCGCGCAGCAGCAAGTAGACCGCGCTGACCTTACCGTTCGCCTTCGCGACGGCCTGCACCTTCACGGGGACCGCTTGGCCTCGACGCGCCGACGGCACCGTCACGCGAACCGTTGCACCACCACCGGTAACCTTGTTCTTCAGATCTTTGAAAAAGCCCATTCGACGTAGCCTCCGCAGGTCCGGACGTTCGCGACCACGACGAAGTCGCATTCCGGCGTCACATCGTCGGCGCTGGATTGACGACACCACTTCCCGTGCGAGCGCCGTAGACCAGCACGTATCCTGCACCACCACCGCCGCCACCAGCTCCCGCGACGGGTGCGCCACCTGGGAAGCCACCCACGGTGCCGTTCGAGCCGTCGCCGCCCGAACCACCGGTGCCGCCCCCCGAGCCTCCGGGGACACCGGCGAGCGGAGTGGCGAGGGCGGCCTCGGCGCCGAACGTTCCCTTCGACGCGTCGCCGCCACCGCCGCCGCCGCCGCCCTTCGCGATGACGTTGCTTGCGATGACGATCGACGGCGCATCGATGCCGACGAGACCACCCGATCCTCCGCCACCGCCGCCATGTTGAGCCTCGCCACCCGATCCACCTGCACCGGACGCGTCGATGCCACCGGTCGCATCGATCTGGATCGAGGCTCCCGCGATCAGATAGATCGCGCCACCACCCACGCCGGCGGCGGTGGTCGTCCCAGCACCACCACCGCGACCGCCGGCGCATCCTCCGGCGAGCGAGGACAGTGGAGACATCGGGCGCGCCGCGCCTCCCGTCGCGATCGCCGCGACGTTACCTCCCGGGCCGCCCGAATATTGATACGTGCCACCGCCACCACCGCCACCGCCACCCGAGGCAGGTCCCATCCCGCCGTCAGCCGACGGACAATCGATTCGTGCGCCAGCGCCTGATTCTCCCATGCGGTCGCTCGAGACATCGATGGGAGCGGACACCGTGATCCCGCCCGTCGCGAACAGGATCAGCGGGCGGGATCCGATCGCGCGAACCGCGCGCTGCACGACGATGTCGTTCGCGACGATCACGCACGCATCGGTAACGCCGCCGAGCACGCGGTGCGCTTGGCAGCGTTCGTCGCTGGACGTATCGATCGTGTCGCGCAATCTCACCTGGGGCTCGAGGACGAACGCGCATACGCGCACGAGGCCTTCGCCGGCGCAGACCTCACCGCCGGAATCGGCCGCGGCATCGATCCCGCCGTCGCGCCGTGGGTCGAGTCCGTAGACCCGGTCGCATCCCGTCACGAGCAGCAGGAGCCCGAGGAACCTCATTCCCGCGAGTGTAACGAGGAATCCGGTGCGCCGTGGTCCGCGACGATCGCCTAGGTGAGTCTAGCGATCGAGATCGCGAAGCTGCGCGGCTTCGAGGGCATCGAACTGTTTGCGCTCGAGATCGCGAAGCGCCGTTCGTGTCGTCGGTCGATCGCTGCTCTTCAGCGGTGTCGGCACCGCGGTCGCGGTGGACTGTTCCGTGGACTGCGAGGAACGGTCGTTAGACATGTTGTACGCAGCATCATGCGGCACTCGGCCGGTGAGCGATAGCGCCCGGTGAGCTCACGTGCGACTCATCGAAACGCCGATCGCGGCGGTTCTGTGAGCCGCGATTCACCACGCGACGACGTGAAGCTGCGCGTCGGGCTCCCAACACGCGTCGGTGCCCTCGTAGTTGACCGTAATCACGACGAGTCGGTGCTCTAACGAGGCCCAGCTCTCGTCGAGGTAGGCGGGGTTACTGCACTCGTGGGTGTGGCTGCGACTCGGCGGGGCGAGCCACGTCGTCGGGGCCGTGCGATCGAGGAGGACGGCCTTACCGTCGCCGCGCTCGTCCGTGATGACGACGTGGTCGGCCTTCCACGCGACGACGAGGTTGCCACCGCGCGCTGTCTGCTCGGTCATCGGAGCATCGTCCGCCTTGTCGAGCGTCATCTTCTTCAGCGGTACGAGCCGGTGCTTCGCGTGGAGTTGCAGGAGCAGCGTGTTCGCGCGCGCGATCCGATCGCGCAGTGGCGTGAGCACGCCGGTGTCATCGAAGAACGCGCCGCTATCGACTTCTTCGACGGTGAGCACGTCGATCGACGACTGCATCTGATCGTCGCGCGTGCGCACCTCGATGCGGAAGTTCGGATTCCCTCGCGCGCCGTCGGGCTTCTCGATCCCGATGACGACCCGTGAACCATCCGTCGCGATCGCGGGGAGCAATCGATCCACGAGGTGATGGTCATCCCACGCGATCGAAGGTGCGGGGACGGGCAGCAGTGGCGTGCTCGCCGGGGGCGGAGCTGGCGACGGCGTGCTCCAGCACGCACTCGCGAGCACGACGAGCACGACGGCGCGCATTACTCGACGAGCTTGAGGTGCGTCGCTCGCTTCGCGCGTGGCTCGTCATCGGACTTCGCGAGCGTCGGTCCGGGCGCGGGCGGAGACACGCTCGACATCACGGTCGGCGTCGCGGTCGGGCCGACGGCTTCGTTGCTGCCGGTCAGCACGTCCTCGGGGACATCCTCGGGCCACACGGTGCCGCGTTGCTCGCCCTCGACCGAGGCTGCGTACACCGCGGTCCACGGCAGGATGCAGCGGAACGGCTGACCCGCGAACGTGAGCGTGCCGGCGATCGCCTCATCGTCGACGGTGAGATCGCCGATCGCGGGGTTGAGGTTGTAGCCGAAGCGAAGGACGAGCCCCGGATCCGCGCGGAACCGCGGTGGTACGGACACCTCGGCGCGACGAGCATCGACGTGCACGAGGATCGGACCACGGCCGAGGAGCTGCTCGACCGTTCGGCGCTTGTCGGGGGCGCTCGCGTCATCTTCGTCGCGCAGCGCGTGAATCGATTCGATCTCCGTGGACGGCTTGCCGACGAGCTGGACGAACTCTTCCTCGGTCATCAGGCCCACATCGACGGCGTCGCGCAAGATGCCCTCGGGGCGATCACCCGCGGCCGCGGTGACGCGCTCCACGGTGCGCTCGCACCGCGCGGCGTGGCGCAACACGGCACCGTGGGCTGCGAGCGAGCTCTGCGATCCAGTGCGCCAGCGAGCCAGCGCGCGCTCGACGTCGACCAGCGACGTGGCGACGCGATGCTCGATCAGGGCAGTCACGACTGCCTGGAGCCTGGCCAGGGTCTTGGGATCGCGCTCGAGCATGCAGGGGACTTAGTACGGGGTTTCGGGGAGGTCAACGATCCGATTCCACCAGATCCTGCAGAAGTGCCACGACGCGGTCAGGGACGGTAATCGCAACGAATGCGGCGAGATCCACGACCGCGCAGACCACGGATCCCTCGGCCGCGAGCGAGCGCTCGCGCCCACCATCATCGGCGCCCCGAAACACGCGATAGCGGAACGTGATCGACTTGCCGCCGAGTCGCGACACGGAGAGCACGATCTCTGCGGTGTCGCCGAACTTCAGCGGACCCTTGAAGTCGCACTCCGCGCGCACCGCCGGAAACCCGATGCGCTCGCGATCGAGCAGCTCCGAGTACGCGCGGGGACCGATGCGTTGCCGCCACAGCTCCTCGAACGCGAGGTGAAAGTAATGAAAGAAGCGCGGGTAGTAGACGATGCCTGCGTGATCGACATCCGCGAAGCGCACCGGGGTCGCGTACGTGAAGGTCATGCGGTCACGGGACCCAGCACGACGCGCACTCCGCACGCAGCGGGAACACCGGGGCAGGGTGGCGCGAGCTTCTCGAGCTCGATCGCGACGCGCGCGTGCGGATACAGCTCGAGGATCTTGTGGCCCATCGCGCCGGCCAGCGCTTCGAGCAGCTTGAACGTCGACCGCGTTCCGAGCGCGACGATGATCTCGGACACCCGCGCGTAGTTCACGGTGTCGACGATGCGGTCGGACGCGATCGCCGCGGTCAGCGGCAGCTCGAGCGTGACGTTCACGCGAAACCGGCGCGTTCCGCGGCGTTCGGCGGCGGTGTTGCCGTGGTTGCCCTCGAACTCGAGGCCTCGGACGAAGACGCTATCGATCACGCGCGGAAGCTACACGTGCAGCGGCCGTGCGCGCCACGTACAATGAGCGGATGTCTCGCTGGATCGTCCTCGCGTGCACGCTCGCGGCGTGCGCGGCACCACCGCCGACTCCCGTCGAGAAGCCAGCGCCTTCGCCGCCCTCGATCTTCACGATCGCCGATCGTGGTGTCGGCCCGGTCGACGCGAACACCCGAGCGAACCTCACCGCGGTTCGCCGACTCGTGGGCCCACAGGGCTACACGGTGCGGCCGATCAACGATGGTGGCGTCGAGCTGCATGTCTACGACGGCAACGAGCACCTGTTCTACGTGATTCCCAACGACGACGGCTCCCTGTTCAACGTGCACGTCGTGAGTGGATCGATTCCGATCACGCAGCACCCCGAGTGGGTCGTGGGCAAACCGTTCTCGCACAGCGAGCTCCTCACGTACTGCGAGTGCTGGGGGCCACATCCGGTGTGCTGGAAGCACGGCGATCACGTCGCGCTCGGCTTTCGTCGCGACTGCGATGGGCTCGACTCGGCGACCGGCCGCGAGGCGCTCGTCGGCACGCCGATCCAGCGTGCGGTCTGGAGCCCGAAGGCGTTCGGCGAGGACGAGGACAACGGGGACGCGGGCGGACTGTCGAACGTCCCCGAGTGGGTCCCGCGCACGGATCCCTAGGCTTCGGCGTCGTCGGCTTCGATCGAGCCCTTCACCTTGAGCAGCTTCTTCTTGATCATCGTTCGCTTGAGCGGACCGACGAAGTCGACGAGGAGCTTGCCGGTGAGGTGATCGTTCTCGTGCAGCATGCAGCGCGCGAGCAGCGCTTCACCGTCCATCTCGAACATCGCGCCGTCGATCCCCATCGCGCGGACCCGGCAACGCAGCGGCCGTTTCACCTTGATGTAGATGTCGGGGAACGACAGGCAGCCCTCTTCGGAGTCCTGCTGCTCGTCCGAGACCGACACGATCTCGGGATTGATGAACGCGACCGGCGGATCGGTCTCCGGCCGACCGGCGAGCTTGGGCTCGACGATGAACATGCGGCGCGCGTCGCCGAGCTGGAGCGCGGCGATTCCGAGGCCGTTCTCCGCGTACATCGAGTCGACGAGATCCTGGTAGAGCGCCCGGACGGAGTCATCGATCGTCGTGATCGGCACGGAGGGTTGCCGGAGACGCTCGTCGGGCCAGATGACGACGGGACGGACTGCCATTAGAGGGTCACCTTAGCACGCGCACCGTCGGTGTTTAGGTGCAACGCGGAGGCGCATTGACATCGCGCGTTCGGGGGGCCATACACGGCCCGAAGCTCGATGATCACGCGTTTCTCCGAGGCCAAACTACCGACGCCGCACGGGGAGTTCCGCGTGGTGGTCTACCGGACCGGGGAGGTCGCGGGGCTGGGTGGAACGGCGCTCGGCACCGGCCCCGAGGAGCACGTCGCGATGGTGATGGGCGACGTCACGGGTGGTGGCGTACTCGCGCGTGTCCACTCGTCGTGCTTCACCGGCGAGGTGCTCGGAAGCCTGCGCTGCGATTGTCGGGCGCAGCTCGACGCCGCACTCGCGCGGATCGGCGCGGAAGGCCGCGGCGTGGTCGTGTACCTCGTGCAAGAGGGACGCGGGATCGGCCTCGGCAACAAGGTCGCCGCGTATCACTTGCAGGACAACGGCGCGGACACGGTCGACGCCAATGTCCAGCTCGGGTTCGATGTCGACATGCGCAGCTACGATCTCGCCGCGGGGATCCTGCGCGACCTCGGTGTGTCGAGCGTGCGCCTCATGACGAACAACCCGCAAAAGATCGCGGGCCTCGAAGCGGTCGGCATGCCGGTCACGCCCCAGTCGCATTGGGTCGGTGAGAGCGCGCATAGCGAGAGCTATCTCGCGACGAAGAAGTCCAAGCTCGGTCACCTCGGCTGAAGGAACGCCATGAACGAAGATATCGCTCGCGCTGCGCTCTCGAAGGTTATCGATCCGATGCTCGGCCACGACATCGTGACCTATCGCATCCTGCGCTCCGTCGAAGTGCAGAACGGCGACGTGCTCGTCAAGCTCGACATCCCGACGCACGCGTATCCGGCCACGCAGCGCCGCGAGCTCCAGCAGCGGATCGAGAAGGCGCTCGCGGATGCCGGCGCGAAGCAGGTCTCGGTCGTCGCGAACGTGACCACCGCGCACTCGCCCGCGCCGAGCGACAAGGCCGTGCTCAAGGGGCCGAAGAATGTCGTCGCCGTCGCCGCGGGTAAAGGCGGCGTCGGCAAGTCGACGGTTGCCGTGAACCTGGCGCTCGCGCTGCAGAAGTTCGGCGCGAAGGTCGGCCTCCTCGATTGCGACGTGTTCGGTCCCTCGATCCCGACGATGCTCGGCACGCCCGAAGTTCCGGCGAGTGCGAGCGAAGACAAGCGGATCATCCCGGCGATCCATCAGGGCCTCAAGGTGATCAGCGTCGGCTTCTTCGTCGACAAAGACGAAGCGGTGGTGTGGCGCGGACCGATGGTGCATCGCCTGCTGCAGCAGTTTCTCGGCGAGGTGGACTGGGGCGATCTCGATTACCTCGTGTGCGATCTGCCGCCCGGCACCGGCGACGTGCAGCTCTCGCTGTCGCAGCTCATTCCGATCGCGGGCGCCGTCATGGTGACCACGCCGCAGGAGGTCTCGATCGTCGATGTCGTGAAGGGCATCGCGATGTTCGAGAAGGTCGAGATCCCGATCCTCGGGATCGTCGAGAACATGAGCTACTACAAGTGCCCCGCCTGCGGTCACACCGACGAGATCTTCAGCCACGGTGGCGGCAAGCGATTGGCGCAGGAAGTCGGCACGGACTTCTTCGGCGAGATTCCGATCGATACGCGCATCCGCTTCGGCGGTGATGCGGGCGTGCCGATCATGACGTCGTCGCCCGATTCGGAGAACGCGCATCGGTTCATGGACATCGCCACCAAGGCCGCGATGAAGATCGCGTCGATGGTGCTGAGCAAGCCGAAACGCTCGCCGCGCCTCGCCGTCATCAAGTAGGCGGTGGCGACAGCGTCGAGCCGGCGTCGAACGTCGACATACCGAACAGCTTGATCACGCCCGCGCCACCACCACCACCGCCGGCGCCTCCGGAGGTCGTCGCGTCGAGCGCCGAGTCGCCAGCGAGCGAGCCCAGCCCCGACCCTTGCGCTCCGGCCGTCGACGCCGCGCCCAGACCGAGCCCGCCGCCGGCGCGTACACCGAGCAACACGGCGGGTGCGCCGGACGAACCGTTGCCTCCGCGAGCGCCACCGCCGCCACCGCCACCTTCGGCGAACAGCACGCCCGACGGGCGGACCTGGATCATCGGCGCATCGAGTGCGATCAGCCCGCCGCTGCCCCCGC
>Ga0154020_10003453_pt1 | contig 19007 bp, 12 predicted proteins | sample Klosneuvirus_201_FD_109709 | JGI IMG/M metagenome (GOLD analysis project Ga0154020, IMG submission 109709) | Active sludge microbial communities from wastewater, Klosterneuburg, Austria - Klosneuvirus_20160825_MG | ecosystem: Engineered > WWTP > Aerobic digester > Activated sludge | place... | reverse complement strand
GGCGGTGATCTTGTTCGCCATGTCCCCGCTATTGCGGAAGTGGATGCACGAAGAGGCGCCGATGGCCGGCGATGCCGAGCCCGCTGGGCACTGAGCCGCCTTGGGCTCGGTGGGGAGCGATCCCGAGTTGACCCTGGGTCTTCGCCTTCAGCGCAGATCCAGCCAGCCCACTCGAAGCCCCGTTCCCACCACCACCGCCTGTCCTGGGTCGACCAGCGCGCCGCCGTACCACTGGTCGGCCGTGCCCACCAGCTCCGGCGCGCCGGCGTTTGGCAGCGCGCGCGTACAGCCATCCGCAGCGCGGATCGACAATGCGCCGCTGCAGTTGGTGAGCACGGCCAGCACGTCCGGTCCGACCGGCAAGAGCTCGCGCAGCGTACCCACCAAGGTCAGGTAGCCACACTCATGCTGCACTCGGCCGCAGCCGCTGGCCTGAGGGGGTAGCTGGTAGTAGAGCGGCTCGAAGCGGGTGAGCCCATCTTTCAGGCGAAATGCCCGGCCTCCCGAGAGCCCGATCAACAGCTCCCGGCCCGCGGGGGTCTCGATCAGGCCCAGCGCGCGCACTGTCTCTGGCGTAGTGATGGGGACCTGGAGGCTGCGGAGGGTTCGGGTCGCGACGTCACCGACGAGCACGGAGCTGCCGCTAGCGCCGAGCACCAGGGTGTCGGCGGTGACCAAGATGCGGAAGATCTCGAGCACGTCGATCACCTGGGTCTCAAAGCCGGAGGTCCGGGCCCGCTGCACCATCAGGATGCGGTCCCCGCCGATGTACAGATCGCCATTGTCGGCGTAGGCGACCGAGGTCAGCCGGCGATCGAACGAGGCGCTCGAGGTCAGCGTGATCGGCGAGCCGAGGTAGAGCTGCCATAGATGTCCGCGTTGGTTCTTGTCCTGCCCCACGACCACCACGTGGTTTCGGTCGAAGGGGTCGACCGCGAGCTGGTTCGCCCCGCGCCACTCTTCGCCTGCTGCCCCGACGTCCGGGAGAAAGAAGGCGTGGTCCGCATCGGGCACATAGGCCTCGCCGCGGCGGGCGACCAAGACCGCGCTGGCGCCGCCGATGACCACCCGGTCCGCGTCGAGCGGCGCCACGACGGTGAGGGAGGCATAGCTGGGATCGTCGCTCGGCAGTCCTTGCAGGGTCACCGGTCCGAAGACCCCGCCGGCGGGCAGGAGGCTCAACGCCACCGCGAAGGGCCTGATCGCCTCGCTGGCGAAGCGCCGGCAGCGCTCCTTGGCGAGGGGGATCGTCAGCGCCAGACCCTCAAAATAGGGGAGATCTTTGGCCATGCCGGCGACCAGCCCGGCGCCCGGCTGGAGCAGCCCGCGGTGCACCGCCAGATCGCTCGGCAACCGCAGGCCCAGCTCGTCCCGTAGGCCGTCCGGGAAGCTGCAGACCTGCGGGGTATTGACCGAGGCGCTGAGCTCGCGGGCCGGATCTCGCCCGGGCGCCAGCGCGTTGAGCTCAGCCTCGCTCAAGCCGATCATCGTCAGCTGTTGATCGCCTGGCTCGGGGGTGAAGGACCAGCTTGTACTGGCGTCGACGCGATGAAGGATGGTCTCCAGGCGCACGCCGCCTTTGCCCTCTACCAGGACCAGCACCTCGGAGGCGCCCTCGGGGAGCGCCCAAAAAAGCGGCCCGCTGGTGCCACAACCCACCCCGAGGAGCAAGGCGAAGAGCAGAGCGATCGCGCCTGCAGCGGAGAGCGGAGACTCCAGGCGCCACCTCAGCGCCATCCCACGATCTCCCCGACGCGAAAGTCCTCACCCACCAGCACGACCCTGCCCGGCGCGACCCCGGCGGCTCGCCAACCTCCATCGAGCACGCGCATGCGGTTGTCCCCTTCGGGGAGGTAGCCTCGAACGCAGCTCGGCCGGTCGCGAAAAGACAGGGTCCCCGAGCACTGATGGACCAACGGGAGGATCGCACTGCCCTGCAGCGGGAGGCCGCGGATCGCCCCGCGCACAGACTCATAAGTACCGCAGGCCGCCGCGACCGCGCCGCAGGACTCGGCGATGGAGGGGAGACTAAATGGAAACTCCGCGAACTCTCGGCCGCGCGGCGCGCGCACGAAGATCCGCCCAGCATCGGTGCCGAGCCAAGTCTCGTAGCCGCCGATCACCGGGCGCAAGGCCAGCGAGATGACTGGGAGGTCGAGCTCGGTCCTGATCAGCACGAACTCCTGAAGGCTCTGAGGGCGCTCGACGTCGCCGATCAGCACGACCCCATTCTGGGTGCCAACGACGTAGGGCGCGGAGGGGTCTGCGGTCGGGGCGATGGACAGGATCGAATAGTTGGCCAGCGGGTGGGGGGTGATGAGCGGCCCATCCTTGATGAATAGCGCGCCGCCCGGACCGCCGATCAGGAGCCGCCCGCGCTCGTCATAGGTGACTGCCGTACCGGGCGCCGCGAGGGTGGCTGAATTGGTGAGCGCGACGCCCGCTGGGCTGGCGGTGAGCTCCCAGATCATACCGCTCAGCCCACGGTCCTCCCCTACGACCGCGATGCGCCGCGCGTTCCCCGGGCTCGATGGATCGGCCGCCATCGCGGAGATCGCGAAGTACTGCGGCTGATCGAAGAGGTTCGGCAGATTGAAGGCCTGGCCCGGATCGAAGATCGGGCCGCGCGCGCGGTCGATGACGTACACCCCACCGGTGCTCGCGACGACGACATGGTCCGGATCGAGCACCGAGACCCCGAGCAAACGGGCGTAGCTTCGATACCCCGGGCCGGTGCCGAAGGTGGTCGGGCCGATGGGGTCGCCGCCGTGGAGCAGGTTCAGCGCCGCACCGAAGGGGTGGATCACCTCGTCGGCGCTGCTCCGGCAGCGGTCCGGATCGACCGGCACCCGCAGCACGAGCTCCCCCGCGAAGGGCAAGGTCGAGGCTGGAGCCTCACTGAAGCCGAGCGCCTCGACCGCTGCGCGATGGACCACCAGGGTTGGGGGTACGAGGGTGCTGAGCACGTCGGTGTGCGCGTCGACCCCGCCGCAGTCCAAGGGCCCGCCGAACGCGATGGTCGCGGTGCGGGTCGGGTCATAGTCCGGGGATAGTTCGCTCAGGTCCGCGTCACTCAGGCCGACGACGGTGAGCTCTCGATCGGCCGGGCTAGGATAAACGCGGACGAGCTCGGTCTCGGGTCTCAGGCGCTCGATGACGCGGCTCGCCCCGGCCGAATCGGTGGCGATGACCACCGCCGTCCGGTAACCCGGAGGAAGGCGCCAGAAGTGCTGTTCGGGAGCGCAGGCGAAGGCGCAGGCGGCGCCGAGGAGACTGAGGACCGCGCGCGCCCGCACCGGCCAAGAGTAGCAGACCTCGTTCACCCGGCCGACAAGGCCCGGGCGATCAGCCCGCCGGAGTGAAGACCAGGGGGAAGTTCACGAAGACGGAGCCGCCGCTCGGCTTGGGGAAGCGCCAGTAGCGCGCGCGCTCCTTGATGCAGGCCTTCACGTCGCTGCTCTTGAGGGAGTCCTCGGTGAAATCGACGTTGCCGACCTTACCGCTGTCCAAGATCTCAAAGGCGATGACCAACTTACCGGCCAGGGTCGGGAAGCGCTTCAGCTGCCGCTCGTAGCAGTCCTTGAGAGCGCGGATGTTCTTCTGCATCTCCTTCTTCACGACGTCGGGGGAGAGATCGCCTTCGACCTCGGGCGCTTCAGCCTGCAGGTTGCCGCGGACCTCCGCCTCTCCCTTGTTGCCCAGCGTGGTGCTACCACCGCCCGCCGTCTTGAGGTCGCCGATGGAGGCCGAGCCGCCCGAGCCACCACCGCGGGTGCCCTTGGCCCCGCCCGAGTCCGCGACATCGACGCCTTGGATGCCAGAGAAGGCGTCGCCGAGCTTGCCCTCGCCGAAGTCCGACTCCGTGAACACGTCGCTCACGGCGCCTTCCTTGCCCTTGCTGCCCAGGATGCCGAGGAGGCCTTTGCCGGCGACCTTCTTCTGCAGCGCCTCTTTACGGGCGCGGGCCTCGGCCTCGGGATCGGCCGCCTTCTCTTCGGACTTGGCCTTGGACTTGGCCTTCTCGGGCGCCTTGCCCTTGTCCTTCTCGGCCTCTTTCTCCTTGGCCTTATCTTTCCCGTCGTCCACCGGCTTCTCCTCGCGGGGCGGCTCAGGGACGCGGTCGGGCATGATGAGCTTCTGGTAGCGCTCGGAGACCTCTTCGATGGTCGAAGGCTCCACGTAGGGGACGCTCTGGGCGTAGGCCACGATGGCCATCATCACCAGCGAGGTGGCGGTGAAGATCGAGGAGAACTGGACGTCGATGGTGGTGAGGAAGCCACCTTTGACCTCGTCGGGCAGCGCGACCTTGGGCGCCGCGCTCGGCGGGTCGACGAACTGAAAGAGCACCGTGACGTCGCCGATGGTGACCTTGCCGCGGCTGTCGTCGATGAGCTCGACCGCGTTGACGTCATCGCGCTTCTTGGCCAGGCCCTTTTGGGTGATCTGCTTGAAGTCGCTGGTGGTGGCGTCGGTGAGCTGGATCTTGCCCTCCATCCCATCCACCCAGCGCAGGTAGTGCTTGTTGCCCGAGTACTCGAAGACGGTGAACTGCTTGGGCACCTGTGGGGAGGACACCACGAAGCTGCAATTGGCCGCCGAGCCGACCGTGACGTTCTCGCGCTTCTTGAGGCGGCGCTCCTCGATGATCTTGCCGCCCTGGATGATGCCGATGCGCAGGACCTTCTGGGACTTATCTGATTCTGGGGCGCTCATTGGGGTTCCTTCAGAACGGGGCCTGGTCGACGGAGTTGATGATCTTGGGGACGAAGCTGTTCTTGAGCTCGAGGCCCTCAAAGTTCAGGTTCGAGCGCTGGAGGATGTAGAAGGCCTGGGGCTTCTGGATCTGGCCTTCGATCTTGAACTCTCCGATACGGATCTGCCTCCCCGGACGCCGCTGGGCCGCCGGAGCAGGATTCTGAGCCGAAGCCGGGCTGGCCGCCAGGGCCACGCCAAGCAGCATCACCCCGGCCAAGACCGCAGCGTATGGACGGGCCCAAGTCACGATCCCTATGAACGTCATGCTTCGCTCCACGATCTGATCTATTTTCATGTCCTACTTCGCCCCACCCGGCGCGGGCTTATCGCCCGGCTTGGGGGCATCGCCCGGCTTGGCGCCATCGCCACCCTTGGGAGCCTCACCCGGAGCGGCCTTATCAGCGGCGGCCTTGTCGGCAGCAGCCTTGTCGGCGGCGGCCTTCTCCTTCTCCTTCTGCTTGGCGTCCATCTTGGCCTTGCGCTCTTCGTTCTTGAGCTTCTGCTCCTCGCGCTTGTGGCCACGATCCGCCTCAGCGATGAAGCCCTCGACCCGCTGCCGCTCTTCCGCGGACAGGTTCTTCGAGGCCGCTAGGTACTGGGCCAGATAGTCCTTGGAGATGTCGAAGCGCTTCAGCCGGTCCGTACCCTCGATGAGGTTGTCGAGGTGCAGCACGCCGAGGTTGTAGAGGACCGCGGTGTTGGAGGACTCGAGATCGTAGGCTTTCTTGTAGGCCGTCTCGGCCTGCTTGTACTGCTTGTTGCCCTTATAGGCGTTGCCCAGGTTCACGTAAGCGCGCGCGAAGGTCGGGTAGAGCGAGAGCGCCTTTTGCAGCGAGGTGATCGCTGCGTCGTAGTCGTGGGCTTGCACGAAGAGCGCGCCCAAGTTGTTGTGGGCCTCCGGCAAGTCGCTCCGGAGCTCGGTGGCCTTCCTGAAGACGTCCACCGCCTTGGTGTTCTCGTTCTGCGCTAGGTACACGAAGCCGAGGTTGATCCAGATCATCGGCTCCTGGGGATCGATGTCCTTGGCCCGGTTGAGCACGGTGGTCGCCAGCTCAAGCTGCCCGCGGCGGAAGAAGACCGTCGCCAAGTTCACCAGCGCGCCCACGTTGCGCTCATCGGCCTTGAGGATCTTCTTGGCCTCGTTCTCGGCGGCCTCCACCTTGTTGGAGCCGAGCCACACCGCGATCAGGCGATTTCTGAGGTTGAGGTCGGCCGGCGCGCGCTTGATGGCGTCGAGCAGAATGCCCTCGGCGGCCGCCATGTCCTGCTGACGAACGGCCAAGTTGGCCAGGTTCTCCACGGCTGCCAGATAGTTGGGGTCGAGCGAGAGCGCCTTCTTGTAGGCTCGTTCAGCGTCCGAATACTTCCCCTGGTGCTCGTAGAGCACGCCCTGGTTGTAGTAGGCCGGCGCGGCGTCGATGGAGCCGAAGATCTCGATGGCCTTGTCCGGGTTCGACTGCGCCGCGCTCACGCCCTCGCCGAGCTTGGTGCGCACCTCGGGCGGGAGCCCTGGCCGAGAACCGGGCGCCGCGGTCTGTTGAGAGGCGTTGTTCGCCCCCTGGCCAGCCGCGGGACGCGCATCGGTCATCGCCGAGTTGGCCGTCTTCATCGGCGGCTTTTCGGCCACCGCCGGGGTGCTCGCCGTCTTGGCCTCGGAGGGCTGCGCGGTGATCGGCGGAGTCGCGGGCGCCGCCTGCTTGCTGCTGCCTCCACAGGCCGTGAACGCGAGCGCCAGCGGCAGACTCAATAGCTTCCTCATGGCTGACCTCCCGTTCCGGCGGAAGCGGTGGGCGGCGCATCCTTCGGAGCCTTCTTGGCACCGCCGTCATCCAAACCGTGGCCGGTGATCGTCGTGGTCTGGAGGGAGCTCTTGCCCTCCTTCTGCACCGGGAACTCTTCGGGCTGATACTTGTTGAGGCCTTCGAGGATCCGCTGCGTCCACTCGTTGGTGACGCGGGTCTTCTTGGCTTCTTCGTAGGCCTTCCGGTAGGCGCTCTCGGCCTTGCGCTCGAGGACCGCTGCCTTCTCTTCCAGCTGCATCCGGTACTCGTTGGCGAGCTCTTCGTTGCTCTTGAACTCCGGGGGCACCTCAGCGCCGTACATAGACTCGGCGAAGCGCTCGTAGCTGTACCCAATGCGGTAGAGCGACGCGAGGGTCGTCTCGGCGCGCTTGTACTTGAACACGTCGGTGTAGAGCTGCTCGATCGAGCGCTGCCGCTTGGCCTTGTCGGTCAAGGTGGCCGCCTGCTTCTTGCCCGTGCCTTCGATCTTGAGGGCGTCGTACTGGCGGAAGTTGAACTCGGCGATCTCGAAGGCGCACTGGGCCGCCTGGCTCGAAGCCCGATCGGACTCGCTGAAGCCGCGGCGCCTGAACTCCTTGAGGCACTCCTCGTAGGCCGTGAGCGCCTTCTTCTCGACGCCCTGCTTGAGCTGCGCGTCGCCGATGCGCTTATAGGCCTCGACCGCGCGCTCCCGCATCTTCTGGCTCTTGGCGTACTTCTGAGAGAACAGCTCCAAGGTGTTCACCACCTCGGGCCAGCTCTCCATCTTTTCGTAGACCAGCGCCGCCCGGAAGAAGACCTCGCCCGAGTCTTCGCGGTCGGGGAAGGTCTGGGCGTACCGCTTGAAGGCTACGGCGGCCTGCGCGTACTGCTGCATGTTCTCCAAGGTGACGGCCACGTTGTAGAGCGAGTCGGCGCGGTGCTGGGAGTTCGGGTAGCGCTCGACCAGCTGGGTGTAGGCCGAGATGGCCGCCGGGAAGTCGAAGCCCTTTTCGTAGTTCACGCCCACGCGGAACAAGGCGCGGTCGGCGATCTCGGACTTGGGATAGTTGTCGTAGATCCGCTGGTAGATCTTGGAGGCCGCGTCGAAGCGGTTGACCTTCTCGTAGGCCACCGCGGCGTTGTACAGCGACTTATCCGCGAACTCGTTGTCCGGGTTCTCGTTGACCATCGTGATGTACATGTTCGCGGCGCCTTCGTAGTCGCCCTTGGCGTCCATCTCTTCGGCCTTCTTGAACTGGGCACCGACCTTGAACTTCTTGAGGTTGCCGACCAGCTCGCCGCGGGCCTTGTTCTCGTCGGTGTTCCCGCTCTTGGCGTTCTGGGCGATCTCGATGAGCCGGGTGGACCACTTCTCGACGTTGTCCCAGTCCTCGACCGCCAGGTAGCTCTCGATGATGAGGTTGGCGGAGTAACGAGACACGTCCCGGTTGGGATAGGCGATGATGATCGCCTCGAAGCGCTTGCGAGCCTCGTCGAACTGGTCGTGCTTGTAGAAGAGCTCGGCCGCCCGATAGGCGATGGCAGGAGCGCGATCGTTCTCGGGGAGCAAGGTCACGAAGCGGTCGGAGGCCTTGACCAGGTCGCCGCGGAGCGGAGCCAGCTGCTTGGCCTCCACCTTCTCGTTCTTGCGCTCGCTGGCCTTCTTGATGTCGATCTTGGCCAGCTTGCCCGAGCCCTCCTCCAGCTCGATCACCTTCTCGTAAGCGATGACCGCGGAGATGGCGGCGTCGGCCAGGTGGCGGTTGTCGGCGTTGCTGTCGCGGACGCGCTCGTACTGCTGGGCCGAAGCCAGGAACTCATCCGAATAGTACAGACACTCCGCCAAGAAGAAGTTGAAGTCGTAGGAGTTCCGCGAGTCCGGGAAGCGCTTCAGGTAGGTCCGGTAGTTCTCGGCCGCGCGCGCATAGTAGCTGCGGGCGTCGCCCTCGCGGTTCTGCTTGCGGTAGGCCTGCGCTTGCTGGTGGTTGTAGATGGCCGCCGTGTACAGCGACTTCTCCGTGAGATCGCGGGCCGAGGCCAAGGCGGTCTTGTCCCCCGCGTTGGCGCCCGACCAGGCCGAGCCTTCGTCGTAGTTCTTGACCAGCTCCTCGCGGGCCTTGGTGGCGCCGTCGAAGTCACGCTGACGCTCGTAAGCGATGACGATCTTGGCCTGAACCTCGGGGTTTTGGGCCGCGTTCGGGTACTTGGCGATCGACATCTTGAACACCGAGATGGCGTCCGCGTACTTGGTCTGGTCGAAGAGGACTTCGCCGTAACGCTTCCAGAGCTCACCGGTGTAGGGCTTGTCGGCGATCTTGCCCAGGACCTCGGTGGCGCGAGCGAAGCCGCCCCACTTGTCGTCGGAGAGGGACACCGCGATGTACTGGATCGCTTCTGCGCGCAGCTCAGAGCCGCTCTTTCCGGTCAGCTGCTTCTGACGATCGGCGTAGTCGACCAGCTGGATGAAGCGATCGACGGCCTCGGGGAGCTTGTCCTCGCGATAGTAGGCCCAGGCCAACTTATACAGCGCCTTGTCGTAGTAAGGGCTGTCTGGGTAGGCCAGCACCTTGGCATAGGCCGAAGCGGCCTTGTCCAGGGAGTCCGGCTGGTTTTGGTCGAAGTAGATCTCGCCGACCCGGGTCCAGACCTCGGGCAAGAAGCGGCTCTGGGGATAGCGCTCGACCAGCACCAGGTAGTTGGCCAGCGCTTGATCGCGCTGCTCCATCTCCTCGTAGGAGTAGCCGAGCAAGTAGCGCGCGGCGTCCGCGTGGCGGTAGTCGGGGAAGCGAGCCAACAGATCGACGTACAGGGTGATGGTATCGGTGAACGAGGGCTTCGGGGAGGTCGGCTCGACGGTGAGCTCGCCCTTCTCGTAGGCCGCCAAATCTCGCTCGAACTGCTTGGTCTTGGCCAGGTACTCGTCGCTGGAGCGCTCGAAGTAGAGCTCGGCCAGACGGAACATCGCGTCGGGCGTATAGAAGGGATCGTTCGGATACTTCTTCAGGAACTCTTCAAAGCGCGCGATGGCCTCGAGGCGCCGCTGGCGCTCTTGGGCCTCCAGCTCGCGGACCTCGCGGTCATAGTGGCCGGCGATGCGCTCTTTTTCGGCGCCGTAGCGGGTCAGGATCAGATCGCGGATGTCCGACTTGAACGTGTCCGCGTCCTCGATATAGGCCTTCAGCTCGCGCTCATAGAGCTCGATCAGCTGCTCGGGGGTGGTCGCGCCGTCGACCTCTTTGGCCGTCGGCGGACGCGTCGGCTGATAGTCACCGGGGGCCAGGGGAGTGAGCTCCTCGGGCCGCAGCACCTCATAGGACATGCCGGACGATGACGTCGCGACCTGGCTGATCTGAACGGTGGTAGTGCCCTCTTGGGCCAGCGCTGGAGTGGACGCGGCGGCCAAAGAGCAGGCTCCTAGGAGCGCTCCCACCATTCGTCGGCGACTTCTCAAAACCATATCTTTATCGCCCCTGCCTCAGTTGCCTTCGAGAACGTCTTGGAACTCGGTCTCGAGCTCGCGGGTTCGGTCCTGTTGCTCGCGGACCACGGTGCTGACCTTGTCGGTCACGCCCTGCTTGCGGGCCCAGGCCACGTCGATGATCCCCACATCGGCCTTGAGCACCAGATCCTGGAACTCATGGGCGACGGTAGTAAGCGTCTCGGTGGCGACGGGTCCGAGGAGGCCGTCGGTCTCCCCGCGCAGCGCGACGTGCTCCTGGCCATAGCCGTCGAGTCGCCCGCGTTCGCCTTCGACCATCGCGAGCAGCTCTTCCACCCGCGCCTTGACCGCTCCCTCCATCCGCTCTTGGTCGGAGTAGAGCTCTTGTGAAAACTGCGCCAGGGCGGCCCGCTGACCGTCGATGCGCCCGGTGAGGCCGGCCAGCTCGGCGGGGAGCTTGGCCCGCAGACCCGAGAGGATCGCCATCTCTTGAGACAGCACTTCCGCGTAGGCTTGCCGCACGCCACGTCCGTGGGCCTGACCACCATCGCCGGCCGCGACCTCAGCTCCGGTGCGAGCCTGGCGGGACAACGCGGTGACCTCTCGCTCGAGCGCGTCGACCTCGGCACGATCCTCGGCCAGCGTCTTCCGGTAGGCCTCGAGTCCATCCTTGCCGACGTTCTCCCGGTTTTGGCCGAGCCATACGTCGACCGCCGCTAGCTGCGCGCGCATGGCGCTGACCAGGATCGACTGCTTGAAGACGCGGTGCTCCGCCTCTCGATATTGGTCGATGATGCTGGCCGAAGACTTGGCGACCTCCGCGCTCGACCGCGGCAGGTTGGCGAGCTCGGCCTCCAGCGCCAGCCGTGAAGCTTGGCGACTGTCCAAGTTGGCGCGGTCGGTGGCGGAGACATAGGGCAGGACCATGCGGCGCTCGAGCGACAGCAGCGCGGAGTTGGCCAAGACGATGCGGTTCTCGGCGCCGTAGGTCAGCTGCCGGGCCACCCCGAGGCCGCCCACGTTGAAGCGCTGCTCACCGCGGAGGGCCAGGCTGAGCATGTCGATGAGCTCGCGGCTCTCGTCGGTGTAGCTCTCGCTCTGCTTGAGATCGGAGAGGACGTGGACCGCCTGCTTCATGGCCGGCACGTTGACCGCCCACTCCACCGCCACCGGCGGCAAGAACTCGGTCGAGAGCGCATGGGCCATGTCGGCGCCGACCAGCTGATCGAAGAATTGCCGCGGGTCTGGGTTCCTGGCCATCAGCTCGCCGAGGTGGGTGCGCGCGCCCTCGTAGCGGTTCACCAGGTCTTGGAAGGTCTGGTAGGCATTCTCCTCGATGCCCAGACGGATCTGGAGGTTTCCTTCAAGGATTCGGGCCTCGGGGAACATCTTGGTGCTCGGCGAGGAGGCCATGAGCAGCTCGGCCATCTGGAGAGCCTTGGTTAGGTTCTCCTTCTTTCCTGCCTCTTCGGGAGCCTCCTTGGCGGACTTGACGTGCGCCCAAGCCAGCTCAAAGAGCATGTCCTGAAACTGCTGCGAGCTGCGGCCGATCGTGGCATAGGCGGCGACGGCCTCGGGCAACCGACCGAGCTCGAAGTAGACGCGCCCGAGGGAGATCTGCGCGAGGTCCCGGATCGCGCGCTGCTCGGGGAGCTTGCCAGTGCGGCCCAGCGCCTCCTGAAACTCGGGGATCGACTCGGCCAGCTTGCCCAGCTTCACCTGCACGACGCCAGCGTAGTAGGCGGCCTGCGAGGAGACGCTGGTGCCCGAGGGCACCGACTTGAACGTGCGGTAGGCCTGCTCGAGCTGGCTCCGGTCCCCTTGAGAGGCCAGGAACTGCGTCTTGCCGTGGATGTACTCGACCTCGGGCGCCGAGAGGTTTCCGGCCTGGCGCAGCCGCGCGACGTAGCTCTCCACCGCCTCGAAGTGCTTCGTGGCGTTGGCGATCTCGATCAGGCCGAGCACCACCGCCTTGAGGCGCTCGCCGCTGGCGGCGGGGAGGAGGCGCTCGAAGTACTTGCGCGACTCCGAGTAGTTCTGGAGGTTCCGCAGCGACTCGGCCAGATAGTAGGTGGCGTCATCGTAGCGCGGGTGAGAGCGGTTTTGGTCGACGTCCACCACGTCCATGAGCAGGACGGCGGCCCGCAGATAGTCGTTGAGCAGGAAGTCGATCTCGGCTTCGCGGATGCGGCGGTCGACCTTGGCCTGAGGGCTCGCGGTGGCCTGAGACATCGCTGAAGCGACGGCCGCGAGGTCAGCCTTGGTCTTGGCGACCTCGACGTCCAGCACGTCCAGGCGCTCTTTGGCGTCGCCGCTGCTGATCGGCTCAACGTCGCCCGCGAAGGCTGACGTTGCGCGCAAGGCCGTCAAGGCGATCGCGAAAGAGACGAGGCGCGTAGTGCTCATTGTCCTTTGGCGGCCGGCGCGGCGCCGCCCTCCTTGTCGGCCGCGGGCGCCGGAGCAGCGTCGCCCGAGTCTTGCTTGACCTCGACGTCGTAGCGGACCGCGGGTCGATCCTGGAGGTCCGTCGTGATGCCGCCCTTCTCGTAGGCGACCACGCGAACGGTGGTGACCTTGCCCTCTTCCGCGGTGAAGGCGTAGCTCGACTTGACCTTGAACTTATAGCCCTTGAGGTAGCTGAACACGCCGAAGCCGCTGCCCCGGTAGATCAAGCTGGCGGTGAGGTTGTGATTGCCGGGGACGATGTTGCCGGCGAAGAGCTCGATCGTCTCCTTGTCGGCCAGGTCCCCGTCGCTGTCGACCTTGTTGAACAGCGGCGCGCCGTCGAGGGCGTAGGACGCGCTCTCCAGGACGAAGTTGCTGCCCATCTTGTTGTCGTGGACGATGACCGACTTCGCGCCGGCGATCGCGCCGGAGAGGACGGTCTCGCGGAGCAGCATCAGGCGGGCCTTGCTGCGAAAGATCTTCTCCTTCAGATCGTTTACGCGCTCTTCGAGGCCGCGCATCTTGACCGAGTGATCCTCGACCGCGGGCTGCGAAGTGGGCGCGGTCTCGGTCTTTCCACCTTCGACCGCGCTGGCGGGGACCGCGTTGGCGGGCTGGTCGGTCACCGGCGTGGCGGGGCCGGTTTTGGCGTCCGCCTTCGGATCCTTGGCCTTGGCCTTAGCCTTGGCGGCGGGCGGCTTTTGGGCCCCCTGAGCGAACGCGTCCATATCGAGCCCCGCAACAAGCGAGACCGCGAACGCGAAACCTGCGATCGAGAACCAACGGCCCATCAACATTTGTCGTTTCCCCTCGGCGCCTTGCACATGCACGTCTGCCAGTGATCGGGGAGGCGGTCAATGTTCGGTCCCGGCCTTTTCGGAAGACGCCCCCCGAAGCGCCCCCAAGCCGTTGCGGAGCGCGCTCCCCACGCGAGCCGCGCGCTCGCCGATCGACCCTTCGACCGCAAAACTGCCCCTGTTTTCGTGGGCCAGCATGGCTCCGATGGTCGCCGATGTAGTCATGCTCCGAGCACTCCACCTTGTTCTAGCGCCCTCACCCGCCACTGGGTCATTCCGGGCAACGCGCGAAGCGAAGCGGAGGTCAACTCGGGGGCGCGGGCGATCGCGTCAAGGAGCTGCGCGGAGAGAAACAGCGAGGGATCCAGCTGCTCGACCTCGGCCCATCGCGCTCGCACCTGCTTGAGTCGCTCGAGGCGGGCCTCTCCTTCGCGGCCGAGCGGCGCCGGACGCGGGCCCGCGGGTTTACGCTTCTGCAGCGGCTGCTCGAGGCCTGCCCGGATCGCCTGAGCGAGGCCCTCGGCGTCGATGTGGGCACCGACGCCCCGGCGCTTGCCGAGGCCCTCGAGCGAGGTAGGGCCTCGCTGCACGACGTCTCGCGCGATCCCGACCAGCACCTCATTGGAAAGCACACGAAAGGCCGGTCGGTTGCGCTCGGCCGCCACCTGCTCCCGCCATTGCTGCGCCGATCGCGCCGCGCGCTGGCCGGCCTCGGGCAGCTCGCGCACGCCCTTGAGCTTTCGCCAAGCGTCGGGATCAGGCTCCTTTTGCACCGGCACCTTCTGCGCGAGCAGCGCGCACTCCTCTAGCACCCACGAAAGGCGGCCCCGGAGGTCGAGCTCGTGCGACAGCCGATCGGCCAGCGGCAAAAGGTGCTGGGTGTCTTGGCGGGCGTACTCGATCTGCTGGCGTGAGAGCGGGCGGGACCCCCAGTCGGAGCGCTGCTCGTCCTTCTCGATGCGCACCCCGAGCTCGCCGCCGGCCAGCGCTTGTAGGCCCAGCGCGGGCCGACCGAGGAAGCGCGCGGCCAACATCGTATCGAACAAACTGCCGAGGATCAGGCCGAAGTCCCGCCGCATGGACAGCACGTCGTAGTCGGCCCCATGGAGCACGATCGCACGGTTTTTGTCGGTCAGCAGGGCGCGCAGCGGCTCGGGGAAGCCATGGGCCAAGGGATCGAAGATCAGGTCCTCGGCCTCCGTCGACAGCTGGATCAAGCACACCCGGTCCACGTAACGGTGAAAGGAGTCGCCCTCGGTGTCGAGCGCGAGCAGCCGCGAGGCCTGAAAGCGCTCGAGGATGGACGCGACCGAGGCCGCATCGACGGTGGCGTCGAGCAAATGAAAGGGACGCATAGGGGCCGGTTACCATATACTCCCGCGCCGTGCGGCGAATCCTTCTCCTCGGAGCCTGGTTCCTCCTCACGGGCTTCGGCGGCTCGGCGGAGGGCAAGCGCGGCATGGTCGCCAGCGCAAATCCCCTCGCCTCAGCGGCTGGAGTGGCCGCGCTCCGGGGCGGCGGCAACGCGGTGGACGCGATCGTCGCGACGGCCTTCGCGCTGTCGGTGATCGAGCCCTACTCGGCCGGCGTGGGCGGGGGCGGGTTCTTGATCTACCGCGAGGCCAAGACCGGTGCGGTCAGCGTCATCGACTACCGTGAGGTCGCGCCCAAGGCGGCCCATCGCGACATGTATCTGCGGGATGGTAAGGCAGATCCGCGGCTCTCGCTGGACGGTTGGACCGCGGTCGCGGTGCCAGCGATGGTGCCGGGCCTGGCCGAAGCTCAGCAAAAGCTGGGCAAGAAGAAGCTGGCCGAGGTCCTCCCGGTGGCGATCGAGCTGGCCGAGAAGGGGTACCGAGTCGACCCTCATTTCCACGAGGACATGGAGGCTCGGCTCGAGGCGCTCAAGAAGGACCCCGACGCGGCGGCGGTGTTCTTGCGGGGCGGTTTGCCCATCGCGGTCGGGGAGCTGCTCGTCCAAAAGGACCTGGCCCGCACGCTCAAGGATCTGGCCCGCGAGGGTCCGAGCTTGTTCACCACCGGCAGGGTGGCCCAGGCCATGGCCAAACAGAGCCAAAAACGCGGCGGCGCGCTGACCCTCGACGACCTGCGAGCGGCCAAGGCGCGCTGGCGGAGCCCCTTGATCGGCAGCTATCGAGGCTACGAGGTGATCACGATGCCCCCGCCCTCCTCGGGCGGCACGCATCTCCTTCAAATCCTGAAGCTGCTCGAGATCGATCGGGCCACCAGAGGACGCGTCGACGATCCCCGGGACTGGGACGACAACCACTTCCTGATCGAGTCCATGCGCCTGGCCTACGCGGATCGGGCGGAATATATGGGCGATCCAGCCTTCACGGACATCCCCCTCGAGCGGCTCCTCGCGCCGGACTACCTCAAGGCCCGCTACGCACTCCTCGACCGAAAGCGCGCGATCCCCGAGCTCAAGGCCGGGGCGATCCCCCGGAAGCCGACGCCCGAGCCCACCGAGACCACGCACATCTCGGTGATCGACGCTGAAGGCAACGCGGCCTCGCTGACCCAGACCATCAACTATGCCTTCGGCGCCTGCGTGGTGGTGCCCGGGACCGGCGTGCTCATGAACGACGAGATGGACGACTTCTCGGCCCAGCCCGGGGTGGCCAATGCCTATGGTCTGGTCGGGGGCGAGGCCAACAGCATCCAGCCCGGCAAGATCCCGCTGAGCTCGATGACCCCGACGATCCTGGTCAAGGACGGCAAGGCTCGGCTGGCGATCGGCGCCCCCGGGGGCCCGACGATCATCACCACCGTCTTGCAAGTTATCTTGCACGTGGTCGACCACCAGATGTCCTTGGCCCGGGCCATCGCCGCGCCGCGGATCCACCAGCAGTGGATGCCGGAGGCGACGCGGGTCGAGGCCGGGGCCTTGGACGCGGCCGGATTGAAGGCGCTCAAGGCCTACGGACACAAGCTCAAGATCAGCGAGGAGGGCTGGGGCAACGCCAGCGGCGTGTGGGTCGATGACGAGGGCCTGCGCCACGGGGCCTCGGATCCGCGGGGCGTGGGCGCGGCGGTCGCGGAGTAGTCAGCGCGCCGGGGGCGTTTTCTCTTCTAGCCACCACACCAGCAAATTGGCCTCAAAATGCTGGTCCCCTTCCTTCCACCCCCCGGGAGCGGCCAGGACGACCCGGGACCCGAGCTGCGCCACGACATTCGCGTCGGTGCCGTTGGGGGGCCCATCCAGCGTCAGTACCTCGCAGTCCTGCTGACTGCCGGGGACCCATTCTGTGTACTTGCGATGCTGCCCGCCCACGAGCGCCCCTCGGCCGAGCGGGATAATGTCCTGTGTGCGCTGCGCGAGGACGGGGGTGCTTTCGGCGAGAGTCCACCCGCTCGGCGTGCGTTGGCACAACGCGCCGTTGCTAAGCCCGGCGAGAACGCCGTTTGGGCCCAAGCCTGGCAAGTAGCCGACGGTGTGAAAGCGAACATTGTACGGAACGGCGCCAGTACATACGGAAATCGGACGCCGGATGATGTCATTCCCGGAGATCTCGAATAGCCCGCTACCGTCCTCATCGATGAAGAAGGCCGTGCTCGACTCGACCCACGCGATGGCCATTCCTTTGTCGTTAGGGCTGGACCTCGTAGGTGCGCGCTTCGTTGTCCACTCCTGGCCGTCGAAGCGCTCCACACCGTGGTCGGCAGTCAACGCGAACAGCTCGAAGGGCACGTCGATCGAGGAGGCCACCCTGAGCAGGCGTCCGGCGTCTAGCTTCCGGGAAGGCGCGGGCCGAAAGCCCGACTCCACGGTCCCCCGAAACACCCCACGGTTGTCGTCGAACAGCCACAGCTCACCGTCCGGTGCCCGCGCGCCCGCGATATACGTCGTCGTGCTCGTCAGCCCAGGGACAACGATGGTCGTCGCGGACATGGTCACGCCGGTCATCGTCGTCACGAAGCTGAGTTTGAAGAACTTGTGGTCGAGGGTCACCATGAACGCTGCCTCGTCGCTCATCGCTAGGAGTACCGTCGGCGAATCGCCCAAGGTGTCCGTGATGGAGGCGGAGTCGTGCTGGACCTCAGCGCAAGCTGAAGGCAGCGCGAACTTCAGCGCGCGGATCTCTTCGGGGAGCGCCTTAGGAGCCCACTCCGACCCGACGCCTTGCGCCGCGACCAGGAGCAGGACTCGGTCGGGGGGCGGTAACACCGCCCCGCTCTCTGCCAACGCCAGCGGTCCCTCGGGCAGGTCCAGGCCAACGTCGTAACCCAGCGCGTAGACCAGCCGGGGGCCGCTCGCAATCTCGTGTAGCCGGCGCTCGTCCGCGACGCGAAACACCTCGGCCAGATAGCGAGACCCACCGAGGTCTTCGATGAGGACGATCGTCGCACTATCGCCCGTCGGGAGCCACCGCATGTGCTCCGAAGAACAGCCGATGCAAAGCGCGATCGCGGCGGCAAAAAAACAGCCAGAAAGTCGGCCAACTCCCCGCATCTCTCCAGGCTATCACAACCCCGTGATGGCCGAGCCAGGACCGCGCGTGCTATCGGTGTCGCATGCTTGAGCTCCTTGCGTTGGCAGCGCTGACAGCGGCCCCCACTGCTTCCTCCCGCCTCCCCTGGGTTCACAACGACTGGGCAGCGGCCGAGAAGGCGGCGGCGGCGAGCGGCAAGTTGGTCGCCGTCGATGTGTGGGCGACCTGGTGCCACACCTGCCTCTCCATGAAGAACTTTGTGCTGGAGGAGAAGCCGCTGGAGGCGGTCGCCGGTCAGCACGTGTGGCTCTCCTTGGACTATGACCAGGAGAAAAACGCGGAGTTCTTCCGGATCTTCCCGGTGTCGTCCTTCCCCACCTTCTTGGTGGTGGATCCCAAGGCCAAGCAGGTGGTGGCGCGGTGGGTCGGCTCGGGGACCGCCGAGGAGATGGCCGGCTTCTTCAAAGGCGCCAAGCGGGAGTCCGAGGACGCGCTGAGCCGAGGAGGACGCGCGCTGGCAAGAGGCGACCACCTCGCCGCGCGGGAGATCTTCGAGACCGCCTTGGCCAAGAAGCCGCTCGATCGCGGGGAAGAGACCAAGCTCCTCGGGGGCCTGATCGAGGCGCTGTGGAAGCTCGATCCCAAAGCGTGCGTCGAGCGAGGCCTGAGCGCCGTCGAGCGCAGCGAGGACACCGCGCCAGGCTTGGACGCCGTCGCGCTGGTGACCGACTGCGTGCTGAACGGGCCCGAGGAGAAGAAGAAGGAGGCGCTGCTCAAGATCCGCGCTCGCCTCGAGAAGACGATCAGCTCGCCCGCGATGGGCGCCCTGGCGATCGACGATCAGTCGGCGACCTACTCTACGTTGGCCGATGTGCTCGATGGGCTCGGCGAGGTCGCCCAAGGAGATGCCGTCACCGAGAAGCGGCTGGCGGTGCTAGAGGCCGCGGCGACCAAGGCCTCGACCCCCAAGGACCGCGCTACCTTCGACGCGCATCGGGTGGAGTGCTACCTCCGCCTGAAGCGCTACGAAGTGCCCGAGAAAATGCTGCTGGCCTCGGAGAAAGACTTCCCGAAGGACTTCAACCCGCCGGCTCGCCTGGCCCTGATCTACCGCGCCAAGAAGGACTATGCCGCCGCCGAGAAGGCCGTGGATCGTGCGCTGGCCCTCGGCTACGGGCCCCGCAAGATGCGCCTCCACTCCACCAAGATCGACATCCTGATCGACGCCGGGAAGTTGGCCGAGGCCAAGAAGGCCATCGCCGCTGCGCGAGCCGACATCGCCAAGATGGACGCGGCGCTGGTGAAGCCGAGCTGGGGCGCCGCGCTGGACGCCCAGGAAAAGAAGGCCCGCGGG
>Ga0154020_10003452_pt1 | contig 19008 bp, 10 predicted proteins | sample Klosneuvirus_201_FD_109709 | JGI IMG/M metagenome (GOLD analysis project Ga0154020, IMG submission 109709) | Active sludge microbial communities from wastewater, Klosterneuburg, Austria - Klosneuvirus_20160825_MG | ecosystem: Engineered > WWTP > Aerobic digester > Activated sludge | place... | reverse complement strand
CTTTGACCTGCACTTGTGGGGAATGGCGGCCAACTTCGTGGTGTCGGCCGCGGTCTTGTTGATCTTCTTTTCGCGCATGTCCGGATTGTTGCGTCGGCGCGAGCACGAGCTTTCGCTGCTGCGCGAACGCTTCACGCGCAACGAGGGAATTGTCGCCCTGGCCACGCATGCAGCCTCGGTCGCGCATGAATTGAACACGCCCTTGGCGACCATGACCCTGATGCTGGATGATCTCATCGAAGACGATGCGGATAGCGGCCTTGGCGAGGATCACGCCACCTTGCGCGCACTGGTGGATGTCTGCCGCGATCGCGTGCGCGAACTCGCCGCGCCGGCCGATGCCGGAGCAGGGGACACCGAGTCGGCTGGCATCGACATTGAAACGGTCATCGCGCGCTGGCAACTGGTGCGTCCAACGATCCGTCTGCTGCGCAGCGGACGCAGCGACGCATCGATTCGCGTAGTCGCCGCCGTCGGCCATCTGCTGTTGGCCCTGCTCAACAATGCTGCGGATGCGGGCGAGGCGGTCGGAGTCGCCCAGGTTGACCTCACGCTGGAGGTGCATGGACATTCGCTGCGTGGCGAGATCCGCGACTACGGAGCCGGTTTCGCTGTGGCCCAGCCATTCCTGCCATCGCGCATGTTTGCCAGCAGCAAGCCGGACGGCCTCGGCGTCGGCCTGGCGCTTTCGCATGCCACGGTCGAGCGCCTCAAGGGCAAATTGTCCGTGCAGAAAACCGATGGCCCCGGCGTGCGGGTGTGTTTCGATTTGCCACTTGCCGACGGAGCCGGTCCATGAAAAAGGGCTTGTTGATCGACGATGACGCCTTGTATCTGCGCGCCTTGCAGCGCTCGCTGGAGCGCCGTGGTCATGCCATCCAGACGGCGACGGAACCGGCGCAGGCCATCGAACGTGCCGCTGCGCAAAAGCCTGACTATGCCCTGGTCGATCTCAAGCTTGCCGAACAGAACGGCCTCGACCTGATTGCACCGCTGCGCCAGGCGCATGAGTCGATGCGCATCATCCTGGTCACCGGCTACGCCAGCGTGGCCACCGCAGTGGAAGCGATCAAGCGTGGCGCCGATCACTACCTGGCCAAGCCAACCACGATCGAGGCGATCCTGCGCGCCATCAACGCGGACGCGTGTGACGAGCCGGCTGAAGCCGAAGCGACGATGACGCCACTGAGCCGTCTCGAATGGGAACACATCCAGCAAGCCATGATCGACAGCAACGGCAACATATCGGCCGCAGCACGCCTGCTCGGCATGCACCGCCGCTCGCTGCAACGCAAACTCGCCAAGAAACCCGGCCGCGAGCGCAAGCCGGCTGACGAGCTGGATTGAACCGCTACGGTGCGGAGGAGAATCGTGATCCGCCTCGCCGTGAATCGCGGTCACGTTTTCTCGTCGAGCAGCCGCCGAAGGGCGGCTTTTTCAGCAGCCTGCCCAAGCCAAGGCTGATCAAGTGACACAACCGTCACGGCGTTCAGAAGGTTTGCCAGTCGGGTCGGGAAGGCTGGTGGCCTTATCAGCGCTGCCTTGGGACCTGGGAAATCCGCACTTTCGGTTTCGCGCCGTGGCGGTTGCCTGCCTCCCGACTTGCCGCTACGTTGTGCGAACCCAGTGCGCGACGGGATCGCATGCCCATCCTGGATTCGACCGAGGAGACGACCGAGTTCCTGCTACGCCGCGTGCGTGCCGGCGACGCGCCTGCGCGCGAGCGGCTGATCGCGCGCTTCCTGCCGTTGCTGCGGCGTTGGGCGCACGGACGCCTGCCGGCGCTGGCGCGCGATCTTACCGATACCGACGATCTTGTTCAGGTCACCCTCGTGCGGGTGTTGAAACAGGCAGAGCGTTTCGAATACGGCGGTACCGGCAGCTTTTTGGCCTATCTGCGCAGCACCTTGCTCAACCTGCTGCGCTACGAGATCCGGCGCGGCAGCCGGCGCGGCGAATCGGTCGAACCTGGCGAGTCTCTGGCCGATGGCGGTACTTCGCCGCTGGAGCAGGCAATCGGTCGCGAACGCCTCGAACGTTACGAAATGGCGTTGGAAGCATTGGCGCCGCGCAACCGGGAACTTGTGATCATGCGCCTGGAATTCGACATGACCTACGAAGACATTGCCATTGAAGTCCAATCCACGCCGGATGCGGTGCGCATGGCGATACGCCGCGCCGTCGCCGCGCTCGCCGCCACGCTGGGCGAATCGCCATGAGCGCCGACGCGGCACGCGAACTGCTCGAACGCATCGCCGACGGCACGCCCATCGACTGGGACCGCGTGGGCGGCGTGGACGCGGCACTGCTCGAAAGCGCGCATACGCTCGACGCGGTGCGCCATGCCTATCGCCGCATCGGCAGCAACGAACCGGGCGAACGCGTGCTGTTCCGCTGGGGCGGATTATCCGTGCTCGAACTCCTGGCCAGCGGTGCCACCGCCGAGGTCTATCGCGCGTGGGATGCGGGCCTTTCCACCATGGTTGCGCTGAAACTGCTGCGCCCGGAAGCCGCTGTCGCCGGGCTGCGCAGCGAGGAATTCCTGCGCGAAGGACACCTGCTCGCCCGCATCGGGCAACGCAACGTGCTGCGCGTGTATGGTGCCGCCGTGCATGATGGCCGGCCCGGCCTGTGGGCCGAATGGATCGACGGGCGTACGCTCGAAGCCAGCGTCGCCGCCGATGGGCCGCTGGCTGCTGCCGAGGCCGTGCACGTCGGCCTTGAACTATGCGCCGCGCTCGGCGCGATCCATGCCGCCGGCCTGGTGCACGGCGACGTCAAGGCCAGCAACGCGCTGCGCGAACGCGGTGGCCGCATCGTACTCGCCGATTTTGGTGCCGGCGGCACGCCGGATGCGCTCAACGCCTCGCCACGTACGCAGGCGACGCCCGCGTATCTGTCGCCGCAATCGCGCGACGGCGCGCCACGTTCGGCCGCCGACGATCTGTACGCGCTCGGCGTGCTGCTGCATTTTCTGCTCACCGGCGCCTATTTGCGCAATGACGCGCCCGCGCTGCGCACGCTCGCTGCTGGCGACGCGCAACCGGTGGCTGCCGTCGTCGAACGCGCACTCGCGCCGGAACCCGCACAACGCCACGCCGATGCGTACGCCTTCGCCGATGCGTTGCGCGCGGCAATTGGCGGTGCGCCGCCAACGTCGCGTCCACGCCGCCGCTGGCCGGCTGCCGCTGCCATTGCCGCATTGGCGCTGGCCGGTATTGGCGCGTGGCAAATCTGGCGGCCGGTGCCGTGGGAGCCGCAGGCCACACTGGTGCGCCACGGTGGTGCGGATGCAGCGCTGCGCGACGGCGCTTCGCTGCACATCGGCGAACGTCTGGATCTGGTCCTTGCCAGCGACCGCCCGACCTGGGTCTGGGTGCTCAACGAGGACGCGGCCGGTTCGTTTCATGTGTTGTTTCCACTGAGCGGCCTGCAGCGTGCGAATCCGCTGCCGCGCGGCGACAGCGTGCTGCCCGGCGAGCAGGGCGGTCGCGCGTTGTCGTGGCAGGTGTCGAGCGCCGGCGGACGCGAGGAGTTCCTGGTCGTGCTCGCCGACGCGCCGCTTGCGAAATTCGAGCAACGCATTGCCACGTTCGCCGCCGCCAGCATCGACGCGCCCGAACGCGGCGTCGCCCGCGTCGCCGCCGCGCCGCTCGGCGGCGTCGCGCTGCACGGCCCGCACCTGCATGCCCTGCTCGATGAGTTCGCCAGCGAATTCGCCGACCACCGCCATGTACGCGTAATCGGCTATCGTTTCGGTGATGTCGACACGCCGTGATACCCGATCCACCGCGCATACCGGTGCCGGCATGACATAGAATCGTCGCACTGGAATTGGCTGGGGAACGGCGATGCGCTGGATCGCAATGCTTGTCCTGCTCGTGCTCGCGGCAGCGCCCGCATTCGCCGCAGACGCCAAGCCCGTAGACGTCGACACCGCAGCCGAGCGCGCCATCGCGCTCGCCCGTGCCGCACACGATGATGGTGCCCTGATTGCGGCGCTGGAAGATCGTGCGCGCGAGCTGACCCGCCAACGCCGCGGTGCGGATGCGCTGGTGCCGGCACTCGAAGCCGTGGATCGTGCGCGCGCACGCGGGCCGCGCAGTCGCGAACTGGCAACCGCGCTGGGCGTTGCCGCGCGCGCACAACGCGAGGCCGGCGATTTCGGCGCGGCGATCGACGCGCTGGAAGAATCACTGGCGATCCTGCGCGGCGAGGCCCGACCCGACCAGCGCGAAATTGCCGCCACCCTGCTCACGCTCGGCCAAACCCAGAAATTTTCCGGCAACCACAAACAGGCCGCGCTCAGCTACGCGCAAGCGCTTGCCGCCGATCGCCTGGATCCCGATCCGCAGCAACGCACGCGCGCGGCGATCCTGCATGGCATGGCCAACCTGGAGCGTGCGCTGGAACACCCCGAAAAAGCACTTGCGCTGTACCGGCAGGCCGAACCGGTTTTCGAACGCAGCTACGGTGCGAGCTCGCTCGAGTTGTCGCATGTGCTCAACAACCACGCCAACGCCGAGGCGAACCTGCGCCATTACGACAAGGCGATCGCCCTGTACCAGCGCGCGCTCGTCATCGTGCGCGCGCAAGAAAGCGACGATCCCGGCAACTGGTTGCCGCTTGCCAATATCGCCATGGTGCGCGTCTGGCAAGGCCGTTTCGCCGAGGCAGAGCCAGGTTTTCGCGAGATGCTCACGCATCTGGGCAAGACCAGTGCGGGCGGCGAAGTCAGCTCATTGTTCTCGCGCATGGGTCTGGCCTCGAGTTTGTGGGGACAAGGCAAGTTCGATGCGGCCTTCACCGCCGCTGCCGCTGCCGAACGCGTGCGCCAGTCTGCGCTGCAACTGGCCGCGAGCCACCTCGGCGAACGCGACGCGATGAACCTGCAGGAAATCCAGTATCCCACCCTGGACCTTGCCGTCTCGATCGCCGTCGCCAGCGGCAAGTCCGCCCACATCGAGCGCGCCTGGGAACTGGAAATGGCCGCGCGAGCACAAATTACCGCGATACGCGCACTGCGCCTCGCCAGCGCGCGCGCCGCGACCGACCCGCGCCAGACGCAGCTGTGGGAGCAATGGCGACAGGCCAGCGCCGCCTTCGCCAACATCGAACTCGCCGCTGCGGATGCCGACGCCCGGCTTGCGGCGCAGGCCAAGCTCGATCGCGCCGAACGCGCGCTGGCACTGGCGAATCCGCTGGCGACCGCACTGGCGTCCACGCCAATCGCTTTTGCCAACCTGCGCGAGCACCTGCCGGATGGCCAATCGCTGCTGCTGTTCACGACCTCGCAATTGCGCGTACCCACCGATTTCGCGAAAGAAGGCGTCTATTCGGCGCATACGCCGAATGTCGTCTACGCCTTCCTGCTGGCGTCAAAAAAGGCAGATGTGCGTGCGCTGCGCCTGGGCCCTGCCGATGCCATCGATGCCAAGATCGAAGCCTGGAGCGCGGCGCTGTCCGACCCCGGTGTTGCGCTCGCCAGCGTCGCTGCGCGCGGCATGGCCGTGCGTGCGGCGATCTGGCAACCCGTGCACGATGCCGGTGCCGGCGCTTATTGGCTGGTGTTGCCGACGGCTTCGCTCCATCGCGTGCCTTGGGCAGCGTTGCCCGACCTTGCCGGCCAGCAGAACGACAGCAAGCCCGGCGCTGGCTATCTCGCCGATCGCGGCTTCCACGCACATGTGCTTGGCCACGAACGCGAGTTGCTGGCGTCGCCGGCGCGCGCGGACGCACCACGCCTGCTCGCCGTCGCCGATCCGGCCGTGGGCACGATGCGTGCGGATCTGCGCCGCTGCATGCGCATACCGCCCGCGCTACCCGGTGCGCGCCGTGAAAGCGCGGCGCTGGAAGCGCTGTGGCACGCACGCTACGGCACTGCTGCCGCAGCGACCGTGCTCGTTGGAGCGGACGCCAGCGAGGCGCGCCTGCGCGACGCGATTTCCAGTGCCGACGTCATCCACTTCGGCACGCACAGCATCAGCTTCGACAATGACTGCAACGCCGCCGACCCGGCGCTCGCGGCGACGCGCGGCTTCACGCTCGCCGCCGACACGCCGCTGGATACCGACACGCCCGCGCTCGCGCCCGCCGCACTGCTGCTTGCCCCGGGCAGCGCCAATGACAGCGACGACGACGGCGTGCTCAGTGCCGAGGAAATCGCCGCCCTGGATCTATCCCACACGCGTTGGGCCGTACTCGCCGCCTGCGCCACCGCGAGCGGCTCGGCGCACCGCTACGAAGGCCAGTTCGGTCTCGCCCGCGCGTTTCGACTCGCCGGTGTACGTACCGTGCTGACCAGTCTTTGGCCGGTGGACGATGACGCCACCGCGCAATGGATGCGCGCACTGTACGCCGCGCGCATCGAACAGGGCCTGGACACTGCCGCTTCGCTCGTCGCCGCGCAACGCAGCGTGCTCGCCGCGCGCCGCGCAGGCGGTGATTCGACGCATCCCTACTATTGGGCCGCATTCGTCGCGTCCGGCGACTGGCGCTGAGGCATGTTCGCGCTCCCCGCGCCGGGGGGTCGCAACGGCGCGTCTTCGCCGTGGCACACAGCGGCTGTAAACCGCAGCAGAGGGCACCGGGCGCGGTTTCGACGGCGGGGCGAGACGCCGCAGCGGCAGCGGACGATTCTTTCGATTGTGCATGCTTGGCGCTCGGGCGGTCTGCCGCTCGCTTGAACACCACGACGTGCAGCCGGCGAACGGAGTGCCGCACGCGTGGCGAGTCCACCCATCCGTAGTGCTGGACCGGGTGCATCGGGTCCGGCGGCTGGTGTTGAGCTCGATCCAGGACATGGTGCACGGACGGCCGCGTTCGGATTGGCGCGCCTGCGGTGTTCTCCACTGACGAGCGCCCGGCGAATCGCGTCGGCGCATCGTCACGGAGAACACCATGCGCCATGCCGCTCTGCTCATGATCGTTGTCGCCGCACTCGCGGGTGCGCCTGCCGAGGCGGCGACGATCGTCGTCAACGTCGGCGACCAGGTGGCGAACGGTACCTGTACGCTGTCGGCCGCCGTCGACGCCGCGAACACGAACGGTGTCTCGGAAGGCTGCACTGCCGGCAGCGTCGGCGAGGACATGATCCAGTTCGATCCCGCGATCGCTTCAATCACGTTCACGCAACCGATTTCAGGCACCGTCGATGCGCTGCGCGTGACCGAGGCGCTGGTCATCGACGGCGGCGCGAACCGCGTGTTGCTGCGGCGTTCTGGCACACTCGACGACAACACGCCGTTTCGACTCATCCATGCCTACAACCCGCAGGTCCTGTTGCAGGCACCCCAGCTGCACCTCGTCGCGGTGCGCTTCGAGAACGGCCTCGCCAATGGCTTCTCCGGCGATGATGCCGACGGCGGCTGCCTGCTGATCCGCCGCGGTGCGTTGTCGATGACGGACGTGTCGTTCACGGCCTGCCGCGCGGTCGGCGCGACCGGAAACGGTGGTGCTGTCGCGCAGATCGGCAACGGCGATCCCGACCTGCCCACGCTCGATGTCGCCGGCTGCACGTTCGAGGCGAATGTAACCAACGCGGGTAGCGGCGGCGCGCTTTATACCGAAAGCCCGGACGTCGACATCGTCGACAGCACGTTCCGCGACAATCTCGCCGGCAGCGGCGGCGTCAACGGCCAGGGTGGAGGCCTCTTCGTGTTCGGCAACCCGCTTGGTCACGGCACGCGCATCGAGCGCAGCACGTTCGCCGGCAACCGCGCAATGCAGGGAGGCGGTGGCCTGTACCTGGCTTCGCCCGGCTTGCTGCGCAACGTGACGGTGTCGGACAACAGCACGAGCACCGGCAACGGCGGTGGCATCACGTTCGACGGAGGCGGGACCAGTGGGTTCCCCGGACATCCCGCCGACATCACCATCGAGAACAGCACCATCGCCGGCAACAGTGCCGGCGATGGTGCCGGAACAACCGGCGGGGCGTTTGCGGGCGGAGTCTACTGCGACAGCCCGTCGACGCAGGCCGGCGCGCTTCCGCTGCGGCTGGACAGCGTGCTGTTCACCGACAACACGGCGCGCTACAACAACCAGGTTTCACCGCGCGACCTCGGCGCGCAATTCCAGATCACGGCGGCCGGCGCGAACAACCTGTCGCGCGCGCTCGGCACGGATGGCAGCAACTACAACGTCGTGTTCGCCATTGCACCGCTCAGCTGCGATCCGCATCTAGCACCGCTCGCCGCCAACGGCGGCAGCACGCCGACGCGCGCGTTGCTGGCCGGATCGTGCGCGCTCGACGCCGGCAGCAATCCCGACGCACTGCCGACCGACCAGCGCGGCGCAGGGTTCCCCCGCGTGCTCGGCTCAACCGCGGACATCGGCGCGTTCGAGGGCACCAGCGACGTCATCTTTGCTGACGGGTTCGAGCACTGACACGACGGCCCGGAACCGTCCGGACATCGACCCCGGCACGCGCCGATGTTCGGTTTCTTCGCAATTGGGTGTTCTTGGGTTTATATCCCGACGGAGTGCGGCAATGGGCATCAAGACAACGCTGACCACGTGGCGCCATCGTCACGACGCCTGTCTGCGTGCAGATCGCGGCGCGCTGACGCAGATGGACCGACCGTCCTTCAAGGCAGCGCAACAAGGAGCTGCGCGCAGACAGGCATCGCCCAACCGATTGTTTTGCAATGAAACGGGCGGCGTTCGGAAGGCCCGCCAGCCGCGCCGTGCGGCTCGTCAAGGCCACCAACCCTCGCTTCGCCACCCAACACGACTGGCGAACCTTCTGAATGCCATGACGGTCGTGTCACTTGTTCAGCGTTGCCTTAAACCTTGGTTGGCAATCGCGATTGTTCTGTTGGCGCCGGCGGCGCAGGCCGCCGATTTCTGCGCGCAGGATGACGCGACGTTCCGCTCCGCGTTGACGCTGGCGTCGATCGCGCCCGGCCCGAACCGCATCCTGCTCGGCGCTGGCAAGACGTTCCCGCTGGCGGGTTCGGCGCTCGACACGGGCTCGTCGACACCTTATTCACCGCGCGGCGCTCTGACCATCGAAGGCGGCTACAACGCCGAATGCAGCGCGATGAACTCGCGCGACGCACGCTCGAGCACGCTCGACGGAGCCGCCTCGCGTTACGTGCGCGTGAGGATCGACGGCGCCTTCACGCTGTCCAACCTCACGATCGCGAACCTGCACCAGACGATTCTGATCGAAGGCACGTCCGACGATGACGCCACGATCCGCGTTCTGCACGTCCGCGTCATCGATGGCACCGGCATGCTGCTGCGCTTCTCCGATTCCGACAACGCGCAGATCCGCGTCGAGAACAGCCTGTTCGCGCGCCTTTCCGGCTCGACCGACACGAATGACGCCGGCTTGTTCGCCCTCGTCGAAAACGGTTCCAGCGGCACGCGCGTGGTACTCGTCAACGATACGATCACCGACAATGCGAAACACGGTTTCGCCGCCGCGACGAGCGGATCCGTCAGCACTTACAACAGCATCCTCTATGGCAACAACAGCGTCGCATGGACCTGGAAAGACGTCGTCATGGTGGGCCCGACGACGTCGCTGCTGGCGGTCCGGAACGTCATCGGAACGCTCCAGGGCAGCTTCCAGCTCGGCTCCGCCGACAACTACGACGGCTGGCCGGAGTTCGTCTCCGATACCGACTACAATTTGCAATTCACCTCGCCCGCACGTGACAGCGGCACCTCGGCGGTGCCGGGCGGGCTGTCCGCCTACGACCTCGAAGGTGGCGTGCGCGTGGTCGGTGCCAAGGTCGATCGCGGTGCCTACGAAAACGACAATACCGGCACGACGATCCTGCTCGTGACCAATACCAACGACAGCGGCAACGGCTCGCTGCGCCAGGCCATCATCGACGCCAATGCGAATCCGGCGTCCAACATCATCGGCTTCAACATGTCGGGCACTTGCCCGCGCACAATCGCGCTGAACAGCGAATTGCCGACGATCACCGACACGGTCGCGATCCGCGGCTACACGCAACCGGGCGCGCAACCCAACGACAATCCGCTCATCGACAACGCGACGATATGCGTGGAGCTGACCGAGGCGAGCGGCCACACCATCGCCAACGGTCTGCATTTCACGGCAACAAGCGATGGCGATTCGTTCGACGTGTCGGGCCTGTCGATCGGCAGCTTCACCACCGCCATTCTGGTCGACGGCTCGGCCGACGCGGACTTCTCGATCTGGGGCAACTTCATTGGCCTCGCCGCCGACGGCACCACCGCACGTGCCAACAGTTTCATCGGCATCAACGCGATCGGGCATGCGCAAGGCACCATCGGCGGCAGCGACGCCGCGCAACGCAACGTCATTGCACAAAGTCCCGGCGGCGTGCGTATCGCCGGCGACCGCGGCAGCGCGCTGGTCAACAACTTCATCGGCACGACGGCCGGCGGCAGCACGGCGCGGCCGAACACGATCGGCGTGTCGCTGCTGTCGGCCAACAACGAGGCAATCGACAACCTGATCTCGGGCAACAACGGCTACGGCATCTCGATCAGCGGTGCGTCCGCGGTCGGCAACCACGTCGAAGGCAACCGCATCGGCGTGAAGGCGTTTTCGCTCGGCGACAACGCGCTCGGCAACGGCGACCACGGCATTCTGATCGGCATGGGCGCGAGCTGGTCCGTGATCGTCGACAACACCATCGCCAACAACGCGGGCGCCGGCGTGCGTATCATCGGCGACGGCAGCGTGCGCAACCGGCTTTCCAACAACCGCTTCTACGACAACACGGCGCTCGGAATCGACCTCGGCGCCACTGGCCCGGATCCGATCGACAACGACTCCACCGCGACCGACGCCACGCCCAACCACGGCCAGAACGCGCCGCAGCTGAGCGATGCGCGCGGCGCCGCCATATCCGGCACCGTCCACGGGCAGCTGCAATCGGCCAACGGTACGTTCACGATCGAGCTGTACGCAAGCGACAACTGTGATGCGAGCGGTTATGGCGAAGCTCGCGAACGCGTCGGCAGCGGTTCCGTGCTGATCACCAACGCGACCGCGAGCGCCGACGGTAGTGCCACTTTCGCGCTGCCCATCGCCAGCAGCAGCCTCGCTGGCCGCACGATCACGGCCGTCGCGACCGTGTTCGCCAACACGGGTGCATTCATTCGGGTCGGCGACAGCTCGGAATTCAGCGCCTGCAAGAGCTACGTCTTCGTCGACCAGATTTTCGCCAACGGCTTCGAATTGCCGCAACCGTGATCACACGCGACCCGCCTGGAGAACACTCGCGAAACCAGCTTTGCACCGGGGCTTCGAACACTGATGGCGCAAGCTGAAACGGCTCGGAGTAAGCACCGCGCACACACAAATGTTCGCTTTGGTCCATGCGCCGGGTTTCAGGTCGCATGGGCAAGTACTTCGGCGATCCGGAGACACCCATCGCGTTCTCCGATCCCCGTCCAACGGCCAGGCGATTTCAAGGCCGGATTTTCGAAGTGGAACCATGAAAACCGTGGTCTTTTCGGTGCCACCGCTGGACGATTCGTTTTCGGAGTTTTCACATGTCCGGGAAATCGGCAAGAGTTCGCAGGCGGCGCGTATCAGCCGTGCTGTACCAGAACTGTTGTGGCAGGTGCTATCCGCCAAGCGTCGGGATTTGCTCAAGGTTTTGTGCGGTGCTGGCGCGGTGTCCATCCGCGAGTCGGCGCCGCGCGTGGAGCGTGACCTGAAGGCCGCACATGGTGACGTGACGGGCAGGGGTGTTGCGTCGAATCGCTGGCGGTATCGAGTTTCCATACCATGCGGTGCATGTGACGTCTCTTGTGCGCTTGTACGAATGGATTTCGGCGGCTCACGCACGCTCGAGGATGCGAAAGATTCCGCGACGAACACGCGCGTCGGTCAGTCGGAGGCGCAGCAAGCAAGAATCTTGCATCCCTTCGGGCCACGCATCGCCGAGCTTCAGGTTGCGCTCGCCAGTAGCGGGCGAACCCAGGTCAAGGCGGGTTGACCACGGTGGAGGCTCAGGCGACCGAAATCGAGCGGCTCCACGTCCAACTCAAATCAAGTGCATGGTTGCAGCAGCGGGTGCCGCGAAAGAAGCCATCGAATGTGGAGGGCAAGCAAAAGCCCTCACGGCGCAAGCTGACCGGATAAAACACGGAAGTCTCTGCGATGAACATCCAGAGCTCTTTCGGCTGCTCCGAGCGTACGAATCCGAGGCGATTCTGTTGGCGGATATCTGAATCGGGGGTGGATTGTCGGTCGATCGCCGAATCTGGGGCGTTTGTTGGAGGTATTGGGGGTGGGTTGTCTAACGATTCGGGGGCGGTTCCTGTGCGTCAGACACCAGACGCGCCGCCGTGGGGTGCGTTGTCGGGTGGCCTGTTTCGATGCACAATGCATATTATGTCAAATACGACTGATTGGCCTGAATGCCCCGACTCGGTTATCGTGCTCGCGCAGGTCCGTAGCCAAATGCTCGCCGCCCTGGGGACTTTCAGACTCAAAAGCGAATGAAACCTTTTCGACGCCACCGCCTGCAATTTCGCCTCGCCATTCTGGCGACGGTGGTCTTGCTGTGGTCGCAGTTCGTGTTGGCGGTTCACCCGATGTCGGCCACGGCGAATCCAGCCGAGTCCGCGGTGGCCCAGTCGAGCGCGACCTTGCATGATGCGTGCAGCGGGCAAGCACCCATCGAGAAGTCTCCTGTCTGCAAGGTGCATTGCAGCCAGGGTGGTCAAAGTGACGTGGTCGGGCACATTCCTGATCTGCCTTGCCTCCCGGTGGCGGCCTTGTCGGCGTCCTTCACGATCGCCGACGTCATCATTCGCGCCGTACGGCCGGACGCGCGCGTTCCTGTTTCCTGGCATCGACCTACACGCCATCCTGCCAGTCTCCTGTTGATCTGATGCCCGGCTGATGCCTGGTCCGGTGCCTTTGGCGCATCGGCCCGGAAATCCGCCGGCATGGCTGCCTCTCGGCAGCATGTTGCCATCGCCCACTCACCCGGCTCCGGCCGCGTGGCGTCGCAAGGCAAAGATCATGATCCTGTTTTCCCGCAAGACTTCGCGCCGGACGCGAAGACCATCGATCGCGTGTCGCGTCCAGCAGTACTCGCCCATTCCTCAAAGTGTACTTCTGGCAAGTGTTCTTGGCGCGACGCTGGCGTTCGGGCCAGTCACGTGCGCGCTTGCAGCGCCGCCTGAGCCGATTCCCGGCGCCACGGTCGAATCGCTGCGTGACTGGTTGATCGCCAACAACCCGCAACTCCAGGCCATGCAGCTGCAGACCGACGCTGCGCAAGCGGGCGTCTATCCTGCTGGTGCATTGCCAGATCCCATGGCCTCGATCTCCCTGCTCGGCATTGATCGCGACCATCCATCACTGTTGCCCGGGAACGTGGCATCGACGGTCTATCAGGTGCGCCAGAGTTTCCCGCTCTGGGGCAAGCGCAGGCTTGCCCGAGAGGCAGCACAGCAGGAAGTGCAGGCCATTGATTTCGAGCGCGATGCCGTTGCACTCGACCTGCTGTCGCAGGCAGAACGATCCTACGTGCGCTATTGGCATGCCGGTGAGTCGGTCAAGGTGGTCGATCGCATCATCACCTTGCTTGAACAGGTCGAAGGCATTGCCAGTGTCCGGTATGGCCTTGGCGTGGCTGCCCAGCAGGATTCCATCCGCGCCCAGGTCGAGCGCACCACGACGCAACGCGAGCGCATCGAGCGCCTTTCCCTTCAGCAGCAGGAAACCGCATCGTTGAACGCCGTGCTCGGGCGCTCGGCTGACGCGCCGTTGGCCGAGCCGGCGATGCAACCGGTCCTCGCGATCAGGCAAGCCTCGCTGGCCGACGCCTTGCGCAATCTTGAACACGGCGATCACCCGCTGCTGCGTGCGGACCGGGCACTGGCTGCTGCCGCGCGCAGCAATGTCGAACTGGAATCGCGCAATCGATATCCGGACATCTCGCTGGGACTCGGTGCCATGCAGCGGGGCACGGCGCTGGACAGCTACGAAGTCATGCTGGAAGTGGAGATTCCCTTTCAGCAGCATGCCCGCCGCGAGCGCGAACGACGCTCACGTCTGCTTGAAGATGCAGCGCTTGCGCGCGCCGAGGCATCGCGTGTCGAACTGCAAGGGCGTCTCGGCACGGCTTGGATGCGCTGGAGCAGCGCCCGCGAGCAGCGTCAGCTCATCGAGAACACCTTGCTGCCGCAGGCGGACGCGAACTTCAAATCGGCGCTGGCCAGCTATCAAGTCGGTGAAGTCGATTTCGCAACCTTGCTTGCCGCGCTGCAAGCCTGGCAAGGCGCCGACCTGGCGCGTCTGGACACCTTGCGCGACGAACTCCTGAGCGCTGCCGATGTGCGCGCCATCGAAGGAAACCTGCCATGACCATGCACAAAACCTCGTTCCTGATCATCGCCCTGCTCGGCGCACTGGCGCTCGGCTGGATCGCCGGCTCGACGATGCGTCCGCACGACCCGCCTGCCGTGGCGGAAACCCCGGCGACGAACGGTGAGCCGAAGATCCTCTACTACCGCAATCCGATGGGGCTGGCGGATACCTCGCCGGTGCCGAAGAAGGATTCGATGGGGATGGATTACATCCCGGTCCATGCCGGTGGCGAGCCGGCAGGTGATGTCGGTACGGTCACGGTTTCGCCGGGCCGGATGCAGACCCTCGGCGTGCGCACCGAAGCAGTGCGCAGCACGCAGCTGGCCAGTCTCGTGCGCGCCAGCGGCACCGTGGAAATCGACGAAACCCGGCAATACGCAGTCGCGCCGCGCTTCGAAGGCTGGGTCGAGCACCTTTATGTCAACCAGACCGGCATGCAGGTACGTACCGGCCAACCCTTGATGTCGGTGTACAGCCCGCAGCTCGCGGCAGCGCGCCAGGAGTACCAATTGGCCGATGAGGCGGCGCGCCGGCTTGCCAAGTCCGATCCGACCAGTGCGGCATCGATGCAACGCCTGCGCGATGCCGCACGCACTCGGCTGCGCAACTGGGAGATCGGTGACGCGCTTCTCGCGGACCGCGGCGGCAAGGACCGCATGATCCTGACCTCGCCTGCCAATGCCGTGGTCATCGAGAAGTCGATCGTGCAGGGCGCCCGCTTCCAGCCGGGTGAAACCATCCTGCGCCTGGCGGATCTGACTACGGTCTGGATCATGGCCAAGGTGCCGGTGATGCAGGCGGTGGACATTGTCGTCGGCCAGCCCGCCCGCTTCGAGAGCGCAACCCTGCCCGGCCGAAGCTTCGTCGGCGACGTCGAGTTCGTGCAACCGGTGGTGGACGCCGCGTCGCGAACCGTCGACGTGCGTATCGCCCTGGCCAATGCGGATGGCGAACTGCGCCCCGGATTGTTCGGCACGGTGTTGCTGGAACAGCCGTCGAATCAGCCGGTGTTGAGCGTCCCGAGTTCGGCCGTGCTCTTCGGTGGGAGCAGCCAGACCGTGCTGGTGCAGATCGCTCCCGGCCGCTTTGCCCCGCGCGAGGTGACCATTGGACGCCGTGCCGGGGATCGCGTGGAGATCCTCGATGGACTGACGAAGGGCGAGGAGGTGGTGGTTTCCGCGAACTTCCTGATCGATGCCGAGAGCAACCTCAAGGCGGCGCTGCACGGACTCGGAGCGGCGGCCGAGACCACGCAGGAAGGCCATGTGACGCCCGAGGAAGATCCCCACGCCGGTCACCAGATGTCGACCGAGGACCCGCATGCGGGCCATCGGATGCCGACACAGGCTCCCCCCGCCACCGACCAGGCGCCGGCAGTGGACCCGCACGCCGGTCATCGAATGCCGGCGGCGAAACCGCGTCCCGGTTCCGCAACCCCGGCCGAAGACCCGCATGCCGGTCACCGGATGCCGATGGACGATCCGCACGCGCGAAACCTGATGCCGACCGGTCAAGGTGGTCCGCAAGTGCCGGCGGAAGATCCGCACAGGGGGCACTGACATGCTCGGCCGAATCATCGAATGGTCCGTCCGCAACATCTTCCTCGTGCTGGTGATGACGACCGCGGTGGTGGCGGGCGGCATATACGCCGTGGCGAATACCCCGCTGGATGCGCAGCCGGACTTGTCGGACGTGCAGGTGATCGTTTTCACCGACGTGCCGGGGCAGGCTCCGCAGGTGGTCGAGGACCAGGTTACCTACCCGCTGACCAGTGCACTGCTGACGGTGCCCAAGTCCACCGTGGTGCGCGGGTTTTCATTCTTCGGCGCCTCCTTCGTCTACGTCATTTTCGAAGATGGAACGGATATCTACTGGGCGCGCTCGCGCGTGCTGGAAAGCCTCAATGTTGCATCCAGGGACCTGCCCGCCGGGATAACGCCCACGCTAGGACCTGACGCGACCGGCGTGGGCTGGGTGTACCAGTACGTCATCAAGAGTGCCCGGCATACGCTCGACGAGCTGCGCGCGATCCAGGACTGGTATGTCCGCTTCCAGCTGACGACCGCGCCTGGCGTGGCCGAAGTCGCCAGCGTCGGTGGCTTCGTCCGCCAGTATTCGGTCACCGTGGATCCGCTGCGCTTGCGCGAGTTCGGCATCCCGCTCTCGCGGATTTCCCAGGTCATCGCCGAAAGCAACCGCGACGTTGGCGGGCGCGTCATCGAAATGGCCGAAACCGAGTACATGGTGCGTGGCCGCGGCTACCTGCGTGGCACTGCTGACCTCGAGAACCTGGTGCTGCGCGCCGAAGGCGGAGCCCCGGTCCGCATCGGCGATGTCGCTCGCGTCGAACTCGTGCCTGACGAGCGCCGCGGCATTGCCGACCTGGATGGCGAGGGCGACGTGGTCGCCGGCATCGCGGTGGCCCGATATGGCGAGAATGCATTGGCCGTCATCGAAGGACTCAAGAGCAAGATTTCCGAAATCAGCCATGGTCTGCCCGAAGGCGTCAGCCTCGAGGCCGTCTACGATCGCTCGGAGCTGATCGAGCGCGCCATCAAGACCCTGCGCAACACACTGCTTGAGGAAAGCATCATCGTGGCGCTGGTGTGTCTGATCTTCCTGTTCCACGCCCGCAGCGCGCTGGTGGCGATCGTCATGTTGCCGGTCGGGGTGTTGGTCGCCGCAATCGCCATGCGCGTTCTCGGGATGAACTCCAACATCATGAGCCTGGGCGGCATCGCCATCGCGATTGGCGCAATGGTGGACGCGGCGATCGTGATGATCGAGAACGCGCACAAGCACATCGAGCGTGATGACGGTTCGCGCAGTCGCGCCCAACTGATCATCGATGCCTGCCGCGAGGTGGGGCCGGCGCTGTTCTTCAGCCTGATGATCATCACCGTCTCGTTCCTGCCGGTGTTCTCGCTGGAGGCACAGGAGGGACGCATGTTCCATCCGCTGGCCTTCACCAAGACCTTTGCCATGGCCGGCGCGGCGCTGCTATCGATCACCCTGGTGCCCGTGCTGATGCTGTTGTTCGTGCGCGGACGGATCGTGCCCGAGCAGATGAACCCGGTGAACCGCTTCCTGATCGCCGGCTACCGTCCGCTCATCGACCTGGTGCTGCGCCACAAGTGGCCGACACTTGTGATCGCCCTGGCCATACTGCTGGCCAGTGCATGGCCGGCGTCGCGGCTGGGCAGCGAGTTCATGCCCACGCTCAACGAGGGCACCCTGTTGTACATGCCAGCCTCCCTGCCCGGCATGTCGGTGACCAAGGCCGCCGAGTTGCTGCAACAGCAGGACCGCATCATCAAGAGATTCCCCGAGGTGGAGTCGGTGTTCGGCAAGGCCGGTCGCGCCCTGACCGCGACCGACCCGGCACCGCTGGAGATGTTCGAGACGGTGATCAACCTCAAGCCGGAGGAGCAGTGGCGCGAGGGCATGACCATCGACAAGCTGATTGCCGAGATGGATGCGGCATTGAAGTTCCCCGGTGTCGCCAACTCCTGGACCATGCCGATCAAGGCACGCACCGACATGCTCGCCACCGGCATCCGCACACCGGTCGGCGTCAAGGTCTTCGGCAACAACCTCGCCGAGCTGGAGAAGGTGGCGCTGGAGATCGAGGCTGCGGTGCGCAAGGTGCCTGGCACCACCAGCGCCTTCGCCGAGCGCCTGACCGGCGGCTACTATCTGGACATCGACCCGGACCTTGACCGACTTGCCCAGTACGGCCTCACGTCCGGCGAGGTGCAGGATGTGGTGTCGATGGCGCTGGGTGGTGAGCGGATCACCACCCTGCTCGACGGTCGTGAACGTTTCGGCGTCATCGTGCGCTATCCGCGTGAGCTGCGCGACGATCCCCAGCGGATCGCCACCCAGGTACTGGTTCCCACTGCGAGCGGTGCCCAGGTTCCCCTGGGTGAAGTGGCTGGTGTGCAGGTGCGCATGGGCGCACCCAGCATCCGTACCGAACACGCCATGCTCGCCGCCTACATCTACGTCGATACGCGCGAGAGCGACATTGGCCGCTTTGTGGAGCAGGCGCAGGCAGCAGTGGTGCGGGAAGTAAGTTTCCCGCCGGGCTACTACGCCACGTGGAGCGGCCAGTTCGAGTACATGCAGCGGGCCGCGGCAAAGATGCGGGTGGTCATTCCGGTGACCCTGGCGATCATCTTCGTGCTGCTGTATCTCAACTTCCGGCGCGTCACCGAATCACTGATCGTCATGCTCTCGGTGCCGTTCGCACTGGTCGGAGGCGTCTGGTTGATGTGGCTGCTCGACTACAACTTGAGCGTTGCGGTGGCGGTCGGCTTCATTGCCCTTGCCGGCGTGGCCGCGGAGACGGGCGTGGTCATGCTGATCTACCTCGACCACGCAATGGAGGCACGCGCGGCGCGACGCCAGGCCGAGGGCGGCGTCCTCGGCGATCGCGACCTGCGCGAGGCGATCATCGAAGGCGCGGTGGAACGCGTGCGTCCGAAGATGATGACCGTGGTGGCGATCATGGCCGGGCTGCTGCCGATCATGTGGAGCACCGGCACCGGCTCGGAAGTGATGCGCCGCATCGCCGCGCCGATGGTGGGCGGCATGGTTTCGTCCACGGTACTGACCTTGGTCGTGATTCCGGCGCTCTATTCGCTGATCAAGCAGCGGCAGCT
>Ga0154020_10003451_pt1 | contig 19009 bp, 12 predicted proteins | sample Klosneuvirus_201_FD_109709 | JGI IMG/M metagenome (GOLD analysis project Ga0154020, IMG submission 109709) | Active sludge microbial communities from wastewater, Klosterneuburg, Austria - Klosneuvirus_20160825_MG | ecosystem: Engineered > WWTP > Aerobic digester > Activated sludge | place... | reverse complement strand
GGAGCCCGCGGAGCGTGTGTGGAGCAGCGTGGGGCTGGCGGTGGCGCACGCGGTGCGCGGGGCGCATGTGCACCGGGTGCATGACGTGCGGGCCCATGCGGAGGCGTTGCGGGCGGCGTGGGGACTGTTTGGCTTTGGTATGGCGGGGAGGGCGTCGGAAGCGTGGCAGGGCGGCGAGGCGTAGCATCACCAAAGGTGGCGGCCCGCGGGCCGCCGCGGAACACGCGGAGCAACCATGGCGAGCGAGAACGTAAAGCAGTTCACGGATGCGAACTTCGAGACCGAGGTGCTGGGGTCGAGCCAGCCGGTGCTCGTGGACTTCTGGGCGGAGTGGTGCCAGCCCTGCAAGATGCTCGGGCCGACGATCGACGCGATCGCGGACGACCTGTCGGGGAAGGCGAAGGTCGGGAAGCTGGACGTGGACTCCAACCGCGAGGTGGCGGTGAAGTACCAGATTACGGCGATCCCCACTGTGATCATCTTCGCGGGCGGACAGCCCGTGAAGCGGTTCACGGGGCTGCGTCGGAAGGACGAACTGGTCAACGCCCTGATCGAGGCGGGGGCGAGGTAATGACGACGCGGGCCAAGGCCTCACCTGTGGCAATCGACCTGACCACCGACAAGTTCGCAGGCCGCCCCGTGAGGTGCGGCGTGGTGGGCGTTGGCCGGATGGGGAGGCACCACGCGCGGGTGTACTCGCAGCTCGCCGGGTGCACGCTGGTGGGCGTCGTGGACCAGAACCTGGAGCGGGCGAGGGACCTGGCGGAGCAGTTCGGCTGCCGCGCGATGGCCTCCGAGGATGATCTCTTGGCGGCGGGCGTTGACGCGGTGTCGGTGGCGGTCCCGACGACGCACCACCGGCGCGTGGCGGAGAAGATCATGGAGGCCGGAGTGGCCTGTCTGATCGAGAAGCCCCTGGCGGAGAACGTGGAGAGCGCCGGCGCGATCAAGGACACGGCGGAACGGACGGGCGCGTGCCTGATGGTGGGGCACATCGAGCGCTTCAACCCGGTGATGCGGGCGATGCAGAAGGCGGCCCGCGAGGGCCCGCCAATCATCCCCCGGTTCATGCAGGTGATCCGCGTGAGCCCGATGACGTTTCGCAGCGTCGACGTGGGCGTCGTCATGGACATGATGATCCACGACATCGACGTGGTGCTGATGCTGATGGGCAAGGAGCCGGATTTCATCCGGGCGGCGGGTGTCTCGGTGATCACGCCCCACGAGGACCTGTGCGACGCGTGGCTGGAGTTCAACACGCCCCACGGGAAGTGCGTGGCGAACATCACCTCCAGCCGGCTGGCGCTCAAGACCGAGCGCATCACGCGGATCACGGGGGAGAACGCGTACCTGAAGATCGACTACGGCGCGAAGAAGGGCACGATGATCCGGCGCCTGGCGAACGAGCTGCAGATGTCCGAGGCGCGGGACGCCATCCGCAGCGGGACGGACCTGACCACGCTGAGGTGGGACCAGCTCGTGAACGTCGAGGAGCTGAAGGTCGACGACGCCGAGCCGATCCTGATGGAGATCAGCGAGTTCATCGACGCGGTGCGGACGGGGCGTCGCCCGGCGATCGACGCGGACGCGGGCTTCGCGAACGTGCGCACGGCGCAGCGGATCGTCGAGGCAACCAAGCGGACCATGTGAGCGATCAGGCCCCGGCGGGGGGCGTGGCGGGTGCTTTTTCGGCGCGCATGCGCCGGTCGAGGCTGCGCATCTGCCACCCGGACCACAGGTACGCCCCCGCCGCCACGAGCAGGGGGACCGTGAAGTCGCCGGTAGCCCAGTAGAGCAGCACGCCCAGGCCCTGGAAGAGCTTTCCCCGGATGCCGACAAAGGTCGCATGGATCGCGAGGTAGGCGGTGGCCTTGTCCGGGCTGGGGGCGAGCGAGACGGGGCCGACGGTCCAGCCCACGCTGGCTCCCGCGTGCGCCAGGCCGAAGTAGACGCTGACGAACAGCAACTGGTGCTGATCGGAGACAAAGGCGAGCGCGAGGGGGTAGCCCGCGAGCATGAAGAACGAGATGGCGGTGCTGCGGACCGCGCCCATTCGGTCCATGAGCAGGCCCGCGGGCAAGAGCGCAAGGACCAGGGCCGCGAGGTACGCGACCTGCGTGCTCTCGGCGATCTGCTTGTAGTCAAGGTGGAGTTTGGCGGTCACGAGGTTCGGGAGCAGCGCCGCGGCGATCATCCATCCGACGCCGTAGGTCATGTACGCGGCTTCGTACCGCGCAAAGATTGGGTCGGCCTTCAGGATCGCGCGCATGTGCACGATCGGGTCCACCAGGCGCGCCAGGCCGGAGGCACCGCGCATCGGCGTGTGCGTGTGCCCGCTCACGCGGCTGAGCCACGCGAAGAGCAGCACGCCCAGGCCCTGCAGCCCGGCGATGATGGGCAGGAACAGCCTGAAGGCCTCTTCGTCCGCGTTCAGCCACGCGCCCAGCGAGAAGCCGAAGCACGCGGTCGCCACCGCGGTGAGGCCCCAGTTCACGCTGTACATGCGTCCGCGGCGGGAGGGGTGGTAGAGCGCCTGCAGGACCTCGCTGTTGATCGACGGAAAGCCCGCGCCGCCCACACACGCGACCAGGTGCGCGATCAGCAGGTGCCAGTAGGTGTCCGCAAAGGCGATAAAGGCGAGGGGCAGCGACGCGACGAGCCAGAAGATGGACAGGTAATGCCCGAAGCGAGAACGCGTGAGGAGGTCGTTCCAGAAGATCGAGAGGCTGTAGAAGACCACCGGGGTGGCGGTGATCAGCAGCGCCTGCCACTCGTTGGCGTGAAAGCGCTTGATGGCCAGCACGGGCATGACGCCCTGCAGGGCCCATGCGGTCGATTGGACGAGGGCACAGGCGCCGGCGTGGGCCGGGAGCGCCCAGCGGGCGTCGGGATGGGAGTGGTCCTCGGGCACCGGTTGGGGAGGAGCGTAGCTAGGCGTGGCGGGTGGCAAAGACCTGGAAGCGGTGGCCCTGCGGGAGCACGCCGTGGGTGGCGCACAGGGCATCGCGGATGGCGGCGAGTTCGGGCACGTTGATCTGGATGGCCTCGCCGGTGTCGAGGAGAATGAGCAGGTCGCTGGGGGCCTTGCCGTAGACCACCTGATAGAGCGCCTGCTCGCGGTCGAGCATGACGCGCTGGATGACGCCGGCGTCCTGAAGAAGGCGGACGGTGCGATAGACGGTGGCCTTGCTGACGCGCAGGCCGGACCTGCGGACCGAGGCGGTAATGGCCTCGGCGTCGAAGATCCCCTCAAACTCCAGGACCGTGGCGAGCACCTGCGCTCGCTCCGGGGTGTACTTCAGGCCCTCGGCGCGGAGCTTGCGCCGGAAGACGGCACACAGCGGCTCGATGATTGAGGGCTCTGGCACGCCCGCGTCGGGTGGCATGGCGGTATCCTACGCGTTCACCGATGACCCCCCCCGCGTCGCAGAGCATGAGAGAACACCGGCGTCGTGCCGCGGGAGTGGCATTCGCCGCGGTGCTCGTGGTGAGCGTGGTCGTGCTGGCGGGCGTGGGTGGGCCTCACGACGCCTTGACCGGCGCGCTGATGGTGGTGGACAGGCTGCTCTTCGCGATGTGGCCAGCGCTGGCGTGGGTGCTGGGGGCGCTTGGCCTTGGGCTGTGGGTGGGCGCGAGGCTGCTGCCCGGGTCGTCCGCGGCCCTGCGGGGCGTGCTGGGTGTTGGCATGATGCTGTGGATGGCGCACCTGAGCGGGGTCGTCGCGCTGCCGGGCGGCGCCCTGGGGGCCGCGGTCGCGTGGCTGCCCGTGGTCATCGGGCTGGCGCTGGGCGGGGCGCGCGTCCTGGCTCGGCTGCGGGGTGGCGGCGTGGAGTTGCGCGTGCCCTGGACCGCCCTGCCCGCGGCGGTGGCGCTCGCGGTGCTCATCGTCGCGGCAAGCAACCCGCCCGGCTGGCTCTGGGACAGCGAGTTCCGGGCATACGACACCTTGTCGTATCACCTGTTGCTCCCCCAGCAGTGGATCGAGCGGGGCAAGGTCTGGCCCGGAGAGGACAACGTGTACGGCTCGCTCCCGGGCTATCTCGAGGCAGCCTGGGCGCAGCTTGGCGCGATGACCATGGCGCCGCGCCAGCACGGGCTGATCGCGGGGGAGGGGTACAGGCTGCTCTCCTGCCAGATGCTGCACGCGCTGCTGGCGGTGGTTGGTGCATGGGCGGCGGGAGAGACGGCTCGCCACGCGGCGACCCGCGCGGGGCTCGCCGAAGACCGGGCTCGCTTCGCGGGCGTTGCGGCGGGGCTGATCGTGCTGTGCACGCCCTGGGCGCTCGTCACCGGCTCGCTCGCCTACAACGACATGGCCATGGTCGCGCTCGGCGCGGGGGGCCTCCTTGCGGCGGTCGAACTGGGGAGGGCTGAACTCGGGGCGATCTCTCCGCTCCGGCGGGGTCTCGCCGCGGGGCTGCTGGTTGGAGCCGCGTGCTCGGTGAAGCCCACTGCGGCTCTCTTCTTCGCGCCGGTCGTCGGCGCTCTGCTCCTCGTCACGTCACCCCGGAGGGCGTGGGCGATGCTGACGCTGGGCGCCCTCACGGGGGGCGTGGCCATGATCGCCCCATGGCTCGCACGGAACGGCCTGGCGACGGGCAACCCGGTTTTTCCCTTCGCCCCGGGGCTCTTTCCCAACGCCGAGGGCGGTACGGGCTGGTGGACCGCCGAGCAGGTCGCGAGGTTCGCGGGCGGGCACCGCTTCGAAGGGGGCGTGCTCGAAAGGCTGAGGCTGCTGGTGATGCGTGACGCGACCGACCCCATGGGCCCGACCCACCGCGGCGCGCTGCACCCCCAGTGGAGCGTCTTCTTCCCCGTGGTGCTGCTCGCCATGCTCGCCGGTGTTGCCGAACTGCGAAAGGGGCCGGGCCGGGGACTGCGCGCAGCCCTGCTGCTTGCGGTCCCCGTGCAGGTGGCGGTGTGGGCGGCGGCGACGCACCTGCAGTCGCGGTTCCTGCTGCCCGTGCTCGCGCCGGGGGCGATTGTCATCGCGCTGTGGGCGTGCGCGGGGCCGGCGCGTTGGCGGGGGCCGGTGCTCGCGGGCGTGCTCGGCGCGGCGCTCGCGGCCCATGGGGCGTGGATCTTCTCCACCCAGAGCGGCGGGCACCCCAACCGCCTGCTGGCGGCGGGGCCGGCGGCGAGGACCGGCTTCGGGCTCTCTGGCGACGAACGCCGGAGGCTGACGCCCGACGTGGGCCCGGAGCAGTACGTGAACTTCGTGCTTCCCCCGGACACGCGCGTGTACCTGCTGGGCGACGCCACGGGGCTTTACTTCACGACGCGGGTCGTGTGCAACTCCACCTGGGATCGCTGGCCCATGGGGGACGTCGTGCGGGCACACCCGGGCGAGCCCGGCGCGTGGGGGCCGGCGCTCCGGGAGCGGGGTTGCGACCTGGTGCTGGTGAACATGAGCGAGCTGACGAGGCTCAGGCGATCCGGGTGGATCGACCCCGCGGTGGACCCGGACGATGTGGCGCGATGGATGACCTCACACACGACGCTGGTGCGGGGCTGGCCCGAGATCGGCGTGTTTCTTGTCGACCCGGCGGGGCGGGGGGGGAGGCCATGAGCGGGGCGCCGGCGACACGGCCCAGCCGCGGAAGGACTGTGGCGCTGCAGGCCCTGGGGGGGCTGGTGTCGCTGGCGCTGCTGGCGTGGTGCGTGCACACGGCGTGGAAGGGGGGCTCGCTCGAAAGACTGCGCGGGCTGAGCGCGAGCGACGCCTGGGCGCTCGCCGGGCTCTCGCTGCTGAGCCTCACCCTCAACGGCTCGCTCTTCTGGGTGACGCTGCGGCCCGTGAAGCGCCTGCGATGGGTGGACGTGCTGGCGGTGAACGCGGTGGCGACGTTCCTGGCGTACTTCCCCTTCAAGCTGAGCATCGTCTGGCGCGTGCTCGTGCATCACAGGCGCGACGGGCTGCCCGTGCTCACGATCGGTGCGTGGCTGATGTCCAACGCCGCGGTCGTGCTCGCGGTGCTCCTGCCCCCGGCGCTCGCCGGGCTGTGGAGGCAGCGCGTGGACAGCGTGTACCTCGCGACCTCGCTGGGCGGGATTCTCGTGCTGCTGCTGGCTGTGCACTGCGTGGCCAGATGGCTCGGGGGTGAGCGCGGGCTCGGAAGGCTGCGCCGGCTGCTCGGGCAAGAGGGATGGCGCGGACGGGTCGCGGCCTCCGACAGGTTTGTGCGGCTGCACAACGGGCTGGGAATGCTCGCCCACGCGCCCACCCTCGCGAGCGCCGCGGGCTTGCGACTCGCGGACCTCATGGTGCAGGCCCTCCGGTTTGTCGTCGCGGCCAGGGCCATCGGCGAGGTGCTCCCCGCCCATGACGCGGTCCTCATCGCCGGCGTGTACTTCCTCATCGGCGTTGTGAGCCCCAGCGGCGCCGTCGGCGCCCGAGAGGGCGGAACCACCGGCCTCGCCAAGGTGTTGCCCGGCGTGAACTACGCCGCGTTCGCGGGGGTCGCCCTCGCCGTGAGCGCGGCGGAGGTGGTCGTGGTCGTGGTCTGCGTCGTGCTGGCGCTGGCGTGGCTGCGGCCCTGGCGGCTGCTCTCTCGCCCAGCCGCGGAGGGCGCGGGCGAGCCCCGAATACAGTGATGTCCCACCATGCGCATCGCACTTGTGCCACTCAATCCGACCATCGGTGACCTTCACGCGAACGCGGCGCTCGCCAGCGCGGCCATCGACAAGGCACGGGCGAACCGCGCGGCCCTCGTCGTGCTGCCCGAGCTCTGCATCAGCGGCTACCCGCCCCGGGACCTGCTCATGCAGGAGGGGTTCGTGCCGGCGTGCGAGCGGACCGCACGCGAGGTGGCGGCCTCGGCCCCACCCGGGCTGACCGTCGTCATCGGATGCCCCGTGCGGGCGGGCCGTGGCATCGCCAACGCGCTGCTGGTCTTTCGGGACGGCACACAGGTCGCGGCGTATCACAAGAGGCTGCTGCCGACCTATGACGTCTTCGACGAGGACCGCTACTTCGTGCCGGGCACCGAGCCCGTGGTGATCGACGTGCCCGCCCCGGAGGGAACAGTGCGGGTTGGGCTCGCGATCTGCGAAGACCTCTGGAAGGGCGACGACGCGGGCTTCGGCTGGAGGTACCGCGACGCCACGGACCCGGTCGCCGAACTCGTGGCACGGGGCGCGACAGTGCTTGTGAGCCCCTCCGCGAGCCCGTTTGTCTGCGGCAAGGGGCAGAAGCACCGCGAGATCGTCGCCGGACACGCCAAGAGGCACGGGATCACCGTCGCGAGCGTCAACCAGCTCGGCGGCAACGACGAACTGGTCTTCGACGGGCACTGCTTCGCCTTCGGACCGGACGGGCTGGCCATCACCAACGGCCTGCTCTTCCGCGACGGCCTCTGCCTCTTCGACACCCGGGCGGACGTGAAGCCCCCGAGGTCGCTCGTGGAGGGGGTGATCCCGAGACATCTCGAAGGAGCCGCGTTCGCGCTCTCGAAGGACACCGCGGTGCCCGACGCGCCCGAGGAACTGCTGCTGTTCGAGGCGCTGGTGCTGGGCGTGCGGGACTATCTGCGGAAGACCGGCTTCGGCCGCGCCATCATCGGGCTGTCGGGAGGCATCGACTCGGCGCTGACGGCGGCGGTGGCGAGCGCCGCGATCGGCGCCGACCAGGTGCTGGGGGTCGCCATGCCCTCGCGGTACAGCAGCGAGCACTCGCTGCGCGACGCCGCCGGGCTGGCCTCGGCCCTGGGCATGCACTGCATCACCGTGCCCATCCAGGGAATGGTGGAGGCGTTCCGGGCGGAGGTCGATCCCGCGCTCGATGGGCTGGGCATGGCTCGCCTCGGCGAGCGGCTCCCGGACCTTGCCGAAGAGAATCTGCAGTCGCGCGTGCGGGGCACGCTGCTCATGGCTCTCTCCAACCGCTCCGGCGCCATCGTGCTCACCACGGGCAACAAGAGCGAGATGTCCGTGGGGTACGCGACGCTCTACGGCGACATGAACGGCGGGCTGGCGGTGCTCAGCGACCTCACCAAGCAGTGGGTCTACAGGCTGTCGGGGTGGATCAACGCGAACGCGGCGTCGTGCGGGTTTTCCGGCCCGCCCATCCCGGAATCATCGATCACCAAGGCGCCCAGCGCGGAACTGCGACCGGACCAGACCGACCAGGACTCCCTGCCTCCCTACGAGGAACTGGACGAGATCCTCGCGCGATACGTGCAGGGGCGGGAGAGCCCCGCGAGCATCGCCGCCCATACCGGCATCGCGCCCGACACGGTGAGGCGGATTGTGAGACTGATCGACCTCTCCGAATACAAGCGCAAGCAGGCCGCGACCGGGCTGAAGGTCACGAGCGTTGCGTTCGGGTCCGGGCGTCGCTGGCCCATCGCGCAGCGGTGGTCCCACGAACAGCCCGCATAGCAAGTCAGTCGCGCCGGAGCCGAAAGACCCGCAGGCTGCGGAAGGTCCGGGCGTCGAGCGTGCGATAGGGCTCCAGCGCGGCGCGGAGCTCCTCCGGCGGGACGCGGAATCCCCAGTGCGGGTTGTGGATGTACCAGAACTCGGCGAACCCGGGTCCGGCGCTGAGCGTCGCGAGCTCTTTCGCGAGTTCCGTGCGGCCCGGGAGCATCAGCGAGTCTCTCCCGGGTGAGTAGTACCAGACGGGCTGCACCATCGAGTTGCTCGCCACGGGCAGGGGCGAGGAGCCGTCCTGCGCATCGATCCAGCGGAGTGCGCCCCGCCAGTCCGGGTTTGGGGTGTTGACCGTTACGGCGTCCGCCCGGAACGTGCGGATGGCGAGGGTGCAGCACAGAGAGAGGACCAGCGGCAGGATCGTGCGCACAAGCCGAAGCGGGCCGGGCGGGATGGAAGCGAGCCCAGCGCCCACCAGGATGCAGAACCACGGGAGGATGACGAGCAGGTTCCGGGGCTGGTAGATGCGCATGGGCGAGCCGCTCTGCACCATCACCTCGCTGATGATGAACATCAGTACGACGGGCCAGAGGATGGCGCCCAGCGCGACGACGCCCGAGGGAGAGCCCTTCAGCGCTCGCGCGCCCCGGACCATCGCGGGGAGGACGAGCGGCGCGACCAGCAGGGCGCGGAGTGCCCAGCCCTCTCGGTCGCCGAACCAGCCCCCGGGGTGCTCCGGGCCCAGGGGCGGGATGGCGCCGCCCGTAGGAAACCACAGGATCAGCAGGCGGATGGGCTCGTGCCAGTCGAAGTAGCCCACGTAGCGCCGGGTGAGTTCCGAGGCGTGGCCCGCCTTGTAGATGACCCACGGCGTGATGACAACCGCCGCCACGAGCGCACAGAGCAGCACCGGCGCGGCACGCCGGATCGCCCCCGCGTCATCCAGCCCCCAGGAAAGGCCCCCGGCGGGTGTCCGGCGGAGCGCGATCCACGCGACGAGAACGCCGACGGGCACGAGCACCAGCAGCGACTGTGCATCCGTCGCGAACGCGAGCACGACGAAGAGCGACGCGATCGCCGTGTCGCGGAACGAGCGGGACCGCATCGAGGCATCCAGCGCCATGACACCCAGCGTCGAGAACAGCACGGTGAAGATGTTGTTCTTGGCTTCGGTCGAGTACCAGACCGCGACGGGTGAGACGGTGAGCAGCGTGGCCGCGAGGGCGCCCGCCCGCGCGCCGAACCGGGCCGACGCCCAGCGCCACACAAGCCAGATCAGCAGGAGCGCCGCGAGGAGGCTCGGGACCCGGACCGCGACCTCCGAATCGCCAAAGACCCGGATCCACGGATACATGATGATGTTGTAAAGAGGATTGTGAACGTCGCGGAGAATCAGGTGTCGTGCAGACTCGCCGGAAAGCCCTACAAATGTCCGAAATACCTCGTCTACCCAAAGGCTCTGGAAGAGGCCGGGAACGCGGATCGCAAGGGCAAGAAGGGCGAGAATCCAAACCCACGCCGAACTCAGCCCTGCGGGGTTCGGACCTGTCGGAGTCGGTTGTGCGCGCTGAGAGCCCTCCACGCCCGAGAGTAGCTGTGTTCAAACGTCGATAGTTGTGGTACGCTCGTGCGCCCAAGGAAGTACTTGGGTGGCTGCGGGAACGAACGGTCGCGGCGTCCAGGGGGCACTGGTGCGGCAGGGCGTGTCGTGGGGTGGTTTCGCGTGGTGGGTCGGCCTGATCATGGCGGGCCTCGTGGCGCTGTGGCTCGCGCGGCCCGCCGACGGCGCGGGACACGCCGACCGCACGATGAGCGCGGAGCTGGGCGCATCGCCGCAGATGCGCGGTTCCGGCGGCGCGGCGACCTCAGCCGTTGAGGAAGAGCCCGCTGGCACAGGGCAGAACGAGCAGGCGAAGCCGACATTCGGAAGGCACCGTACGGCATGCGCAGAGCGGGGGCTGCTCGGCGCCGGCACCTGGCTGGCACCGCGGCGGGCCCACACCCACGCCGCGGGTCCACTGCCCGCCCGGGGCCCGCCTGGTGGCGACCCAGTTCTGTAGCGCACACGTGCCGGCCGGGTCCAAGCTGACCGCCCCGGGAGTTCGTGAGCGACTCAACCCAGACTCTCAAGGTCAGCGGCTTCGCGACTCTTCTCAGGGCGTGGGTGACATTCCGCGCCCGATCTGATGATCGGACCCGCCATGTGCGGCATTTGCGGCTTGGTTTCACGAACACCACTCACCGCGGACCACGCGGCCGTGGTGGACCGGGTGAGCGCAGCGCTCATCCACCGGGGGCCCGATGGCAAGGGAGAGCACCGCGCCTCCCAGGTGCACCTCGCGATGCGCCGGCTCGCCATCATCGACCTCTCCGGGGGCTGGCAGCCCCTGTGGAACGAGGACAAGACGATCGCGCTCGTCGCGAACGGCGAGGTCTACAACCACGTTGAGCTGCGCGCGGAGCTCCAGTCGCGGGGGCATCGCTTCCGCACGGGAAGCGACTGCGAGACGATCGTTCACGCGTATGAGGAATGGGGGATGGACTTCCTCCAGAAGCTCCGCGGGATGTACGCGATCGCGCTCCACGACATGCGGTCGCAGCGCGTGGTGCTCGCCCGGGACCGCATGGGGGAAAAGCCCCTCTACCTGCACGAGTCTGACGGGCAGGTGCTCTTTGCCTCCGAGCTTCGTGCGACCATGGCGAGCGGGCTGATCCCCTTCAAGCTGAATCCGGAAGCGGTCAATCAGTACTTTCACTACCTCTACGTGCCCGAACCCGGGACGCCGATCGTGGGGGTCCGCAAGCTTCCGGCGGGGCACTTCCTGACCATTGATCTCCGCACCTGGGAGAAGACCGAGCGCTGCTACTGGAGGTTGGAGGACGCGCCGCCGATCGACGCCGACCCCGTGGTGACCATCCGCACGGAGTTGGAGCGAATCGCGGAGATCATCACGCGGGCGGACGTGCCGGTGGGCGTGGCCCTCTCCGCGGGCATCGACTCCAGCGCTGTCGCGGCGCTGGCTGCGCGGACGCGGCCCGGGCAGGTGCACGCACTCACCGTGGGGTATCCCGGGCACCCGAGGCAGGATGAGCGGACCGCGGCGCGGCGCTGGGCCAAGGAGCTCGGCATGCCCTTCCACGAGGTGGAGGTGCCGGTGCGCGAAGTGGTCGAGCTCTTTCCCGAGCGCGCGTTCTGGAGGGATGATCCCATCGCGGACACCGCAGGGCACAGCTACTTCGCCGTGTCCAGGCTCGCCCGCGAGAGCGGCATCCCCGTGCTGCTCAAGGGGCAGGGCGGGGACGAGCTGTTCTGGGGGTATGAGTGGGTGAGGCGCGCGGCGGCGATGACCCGCGCCAAGGCCGCGGGGAGGCTTGATTCGCTGGGCGAGAGGCTCGGCCGCATGTGGGACCGGCTGCCTCACGGCGCCGGGCCGTCAGCGCTGCGGGCGTGCGTGCTGAGGAACATCGGGTTCCTGTACGGATACGAGCGATCGAACCCGGACGCGGGACAGCCCACGTCGCGGATCGTGGGGTACAACGCGTCGATGGAGTACATGCGGGGGGCCTACGCGCTCCCACGGATACTGACCTCGGAGTACCTGGCGCTATGCCGCGGGTTCGACCCGGGGCTGCCGTTCGACGTCGGTGGCACGTGGACCGACCCCGGCGTGATGCTCACATGCATGTCCTGCCGCCTGTATCTGATGGAGAACGGCATGACGCAGGGAGATCGGCTGTCGATGACCAACTCGGTGGAGCTGAGGCTGCCGTTGTCTGATTACCGGCTTGCGGAAGTGGCGGTGGGCCTGCGGAAGGCGAGGCCCGACGACCACCTGCCGGCAAAGAGTCGGTTCAAGGAGGCGGTGAAGCCGCTGCTGCCTGAGTACATCCTCAACCGGCCCAAGACAGGGTTCACGCCGCCCCAAAGGCTGTGGATGGGGGCCCTGGTGGACGCGTACCGGCACTCGCTGGAGGGTGGGTATTTGGTTGGGAATGGGATTCTGAGCGGAGAGGGCGTAGCGCGCCTTCAGGATCGGCACTCGCGGTTCTCGCCCTGGTCGGACATCTTCTACCGCGCGCTTGTGCTGGAGTTCTGGTGCCGGGGAATGGAGTCTCAGGTGGGGGTGCACCGGGGCCGGGTGCAGCGGGTGCCCGCCGCCGCGTAGGGCCCGCGGCGCGGTATGCTGTGGCATGCGCCGCATCCTCCACGCCGTGGCTCTGTCGCTCGCCCCCCTGGCCGCGTTCGCGCAGCCGAGCAACCCCGGGCCGTTCAACCCCCCGCCGAACGGCCCGAGGCGCGCCGACTCCACGTGGGTGGCGCTCTCGGACTGCACGGTGCACGTGAAGCCCGGCGTCGTGCTCGAGCACGCGAGCGTGGTGATCCGCGACGGCGTGATCCAGGGCGTGCTCCCCGCGGAGCCCGCGATGGGCGGCGAGAGCGGGGTCCTCGCGCCGCGCCTCCCGATCGGCCCGCGCGTGGTCGACGCGTCGGGCATGCACCTCTACGCGGCGTTCGTGGACCCCGCGGTTGACGTGGACGTGCCCGCGCCCACCAGCGAGAGGCCGGGCAAGCACTGGAACCCCAACGTAACGCCCGAGCGCGACGCGCGCGACGCCGGAGGGCTGGACGCGGCGACCTCGGAAGCCCTGCGCAAGCTGGGATTCGCGACCGCGGGCATCTCGCCCCGGGGCGGGGTCTTTAAGGGCTGGACCGCCGTGGTCTCGCTCGCAAAGTCCCCGGACGACCGCAGCTCGGACCGGCCCCCGATCTACCGCGAGCGGGCGCTGCAGGGCGTGAGCTTCGAGGGTGGGCAGGGTGGCTACCCGGGCTCGCAGATGGGCGCGATCGCGCTCATCCGCCAGACGCTGAGCGACGCGGCGGACCAGCAGTCGCGGCGCATGACCCAGGGCCTCGACGGACCCCGCAACGCGCTCGACGAACTGTGGCAACTCCAGGTCGAGGGCTCGGGGCCGGGCGCGCCAGTCCTGCTCTTTGACACCAGCGACGAGCTGGAAGCCCTGCGGGCGGCGAAGATCGCCCGCGAGTTCAACCGGCCCGCGCTCATCCTGGGAAGCGGGCTGGAGTTCCGCAGGCTGGACGCCATCAAGGCCGACGGGCTGGGGATCATTCTGCCCCTGAACTTCCCCAGAGCGCCCGACGTCTCCACGCCCGCGCGCCAGGACGCCGTAGAACTCCGCGACCTCATGACCTGGGAGCAGGCGCCGACGAACCCCAGGCGTCTCGCCCGGGCCGGCGTCAGCTTCTCGCTCACCACCGCCAAACTCCGCGACCGCCCGCAGTTCACCGCGAACCTGCGCAAGGCCATCAGGTGCGGCCTGACCGAGGACGAGGCCCTCGCGGCCCTCACCACCGTGCCCGCGGAGTTCCTGGGCGTCACCTCACAGGTCGGCACCATCGAGGCCGGCAAGCGGGCCAATATCATCCTCGCCGACGGGCCCATCTTCGCCGAGAAGACCCGCCTGCACGCGGTGTACGTCGACGGGAGGCCCCACGAGCTCTACTCCCCCACCACCAAGCTGGAGGGTGAGTGGACCGTGACGGTGCCCGGCGCGCCCGAGGCGAACCGGCGCCTGCTGATCGACGAGGACAACGCGATCACCGTGCACATGAACGACAAGAGTGTGAAGGCGACGCGGGTGCAGGTGGAGGGCAGCCGCGCATCATTCAGCTTCGACCATCAACCCCTCGACGGGACCGAGGGCGTCTTCGTGGTCTCCGCTGCGATGGAGCGGGACGACTCGGGCAGGCCCGCGAAGCTCTCCGGCCAGGGGATCCGCGCGAGCGGCGAACCCTTCGCGTGGTCCGCCGAGCGCAGGCCAGACGCCACCGTGCTCGGCCGCTGGCGCGCCTTTGAGATTGCCGGCGTGGACGACGGCAACCCCGACGACAACCCGCTCGTGACCATCCGGCGGGACGCGGTCTCGATCCGAGTGGGCGACAAAGCCGCCCGGGGTGAGAAGGTGCAGGTGGAGGGCGGCACCGTCAGCTTCGAGTACGACAACAAGCCCTTCGGCGAGGAGGGCGTGTGGAAGGACTCCGCCCGTGTGGAGGGTGACCTGCTGGTGGGCGAGTCCGTGAAGCCCGACGGCACGACGCACGCCTGGAAAGCGCGTCGCGAGACCCGCGAAGAGCCAAAGAAGGACGACGAGGACCCATCGCTGCGGGACATCCCCGAGAGGCTCGTCACTCCCTTCGGGCCCTACGGGCTCGGGGCTCTGCCCAAGCAGGCCAGCGTCGCCTTCGTGAACGCCACGCTCTGGACCAACACCGACCAGGGCGTCATCGAGCACGCCACGCTCATCATCAGCGAGGGGAAGATCGTGGCGGCGGGTGCGGACACCCGCCCCCCGGACGGCATGCCGGTCATCGATTGCGAGGGCAAGCACATCACGCCGGGAATCATCGACTGCCACAGCCACACGGGCATCAGCAGGGGCGTGAACGAGGGCGGTCAGGCGGTGACCGCCGAGTGCCGCATCGAGGACGTGACAAACCCGGACACATCGAACTGGTACTGGCAGCTCGCGGGCGGGGTGACGGCGGTGAACAACCTGCACGGCTCTGCGAACGCCATTGGCGGACAGTCGCAGACGAACAAAGTCCGCTGGGGCGTCTCACACCCGGACCAGATGCACTTCGAGGGCGCCAAGCCCGGCATCAAGTTCGCGCTGGGTGAGAACCCCAGGCGCGCGAACAGCGGCCCCGCGCGGGACCAGGGCGGCGCGGGCGGGGGCGGCGCACGCTACCCCACCAGCCGCATGGGCGTGGAGATGCTGATCCGCGACCGATTCACGGCGGCGAGGGAGTACGCGGCGGCCCGCAAGGGCAGCAACCCTCCCCAGCGCGACCTGGAACTGGACGCATTGGCGGAGATCCTCGCCGGCGAGCGCCTGGTGCACTGTCACAGCTATCGCCAGGATGAGATCCTGATGCTCTGCAAGGTGGCGCAGGAGTTCGGGTTCAAGATCGGCACGTTCCAGCACATCCTCGAGGGGTACAAGGTCGCCGACCAGGTGCGTGATCACAGCGGCGGCGGCTCGGGGTTCACGGACTGGTGGGCGTACAAGATGGAAGTGCAGGACGCGATCCCCGGCGGGCTTCCCCTCATGCACGACGTGGGCGCCGTGGTGAGCTTCAACAGCGACAGCGACGAACTGGCGCGGCGTCTGAACGTCGAAGCAGGCAAAGCCGTGAAGTATGGCAACGTAACGGAGGCGGAGGCGCTGAAGTTCGTGACTCTGAACCCAGCGAAGCAGTTGATGGTCGACAGCCGCGTGGGCGCCTTGGCGCGCGGGCTGGACGCGGACATCGCCGTGTGGAGCGGGCCGCCCATGAGCACCTTCAGCCGTTGCGAGCGGACGTACGTGGACGGGCGGGAGCTCTTCTCGCTCGGGCAGGACACGGCGCACCGCAAGACGATCGCGGCGGAGCGTGCCAGGCTGATCCAGAAGCTCCTCGCCGAGCCCAAGCGGCCCCAGGGCGACAACGCCAACGCCCGCGAGGGAGGCCCCGGCGGCGCGGGCGGCCCCGCAGGGCCGGGAGGCCGACGACGCAGACCACCCAGCGAGGACGAGATGCGGGCCCTCCAGCGCCAGCTCGAGGACCTGCAGTTCCGAGGCAAGACGCCCAACGAGCCGGGCGTCTGTGGCTGCGGGCTGGAGCACGAGTGGTAGAGCACACCCGGCACTGAACCCAAGGACGTTCGAGTCACAAAGCGCACCCGAAGAAGACCCATCCGGCCCCCTGCCCCTCCCAAAGAACCAGGATGGGGCCTTTCAGAGCGAGTCACAGCATGAGCTTCGCAACATCACAGCGTTGTCCTGACAGAGTGTCCCGGTTCGCCCGCGCGCTGGGGATCGCCGCGGCCCTGGCGGCGACCCTTGCCGCCTCCGCCCAGGACCTGGGCCTGAAGGCCCCGCCCCAGACCGGTCTGACAGCGGTGGTCGGGGCCACGGTCCACCCCGTCTCCGGACCGGCCATCGAGAACGGGGCGGTGTGGTTCGTAGACGGGGTGATCTCCGGCGTCGGCACCGCCTCGGACTACACCGAGTTTCTATCCCGCGTGAAGCTCGCCACGCCCCCCACCACGATCGACGCGAAGGGCCGGCACGTGTGGCCCGGGCTCATCGCGCCGTGGTCGCAGCTTGGCCTGACCGAGATCCAATCCGTCGTCGCGACCAACGACACCAGCGAGACTGGCGACCTGACGCCCGAAGTCCGGGCCGTCTCCGCCGTCAACCCGGACTCGACGCTGATCCCCGTCACCCGATCCAACGGTGTGCTCCTGGCGGCGGTCTATCCGCGCGGCGGGACCATCGCGGGTCAGGTGTCGGTCATTCGCCTCGAGGGCTGGACCAATGACGACCTGACGGTGCTGGGCTCCGCCGGCCTGAGCGTGCGCTGGCCCAACACACGCCCCATCAGTGCCTGGTGGATGGACCGCTCGGACGAGGACCAGATGCGCGACATCCGCCAGGGGCAGAGGGCGATCAAGGATGCCTTCGACGCCGCGGAGGCCTATGCCCGCGCCAAGGAGGGAGACCCGAGCCACCCGACCGACCTGAGGTGGGAGGCGATGCGGAGCGTGCTCCCGGGCTCTAGCGCAGACTTGGAGCCGGTGACGGGATCCGCGGCGGTGAATGGGGACCCCCTCACCAAGAGCCCCGCGGGGCAGAGGCCGCTGTTCATCGCCGCCAACGACGTGGACCAGATCAACGCGGCGGTGACGTTTGCCACGGAGCGTGGCATGCGCTGCGTGCTGGTGGGCGGTCAGGACGCCCCCCGCTGCGCGGACCTCCTGAAGAAGCACAACGTGCCCGTGATCGTCATGGGCACGCACCGGATGCCCCGCCGAGCCGACGCGCCCTACGACGAGCCCTACGCCCTGCCCCGCGTGCTGCACGAGGCCGGGCTGCGCTTCTCCATCGCCAACAACGACGACACCGCCCACGAGCGGAACCTCCCCTACGCCGCCGCCATGGCGGTCGCCCACGGCCTGCCCCACGACGAGGCGGTGAAGTGCCTGACGCTGACCGCCGCCCAGATCCTCGGGATCGCGGACAAGTACGGCTCCATCGAGAACGGCAAGTCCGCGACCCTGATCGTGACCACAGGCAGCCCGCTGGAAGTGACCACCGCCATCGAGTGGGCCTTCATCGACGGGCGCATGATCGACCTCTCCAACAAGCACACCCGGCTCTACGAGAAGTACCGCGAGCGGTATCGCCAGACCGGCGACCTGAAGCAGCCCTGACGCAGCCTCCTAGAATCGGGCATGACACACGGGCATACTGAAGGCGGCTGCTGCTCCCACGACCACCCACACGACCAAGCCGATCACGACCACCACGGGGCGGCTTCGGACGGGGGCGGAGGCTGCTGCTCCGGGAAGCCCGCGAGCCAGTGCTGCAAGACCAAGCCCCAGCACCTGACCGCGGAACTGACCCGCGAGCAGATGGAAGCGCTCGACCCGGTGCAACTCGTGCAGCGGTACAGGCGGGGCATCGAGGTCATCGACCGGCGGGTCCTCTCGCTGGATGAGCGTCGGCTCGACGACGCCTTCCTGCCCGAGGCGGGCGTGGGCCTGTGGCCCGTGCGGGTCCTCCTGGGCCACTGCGTGGACGCGGAGCTCGCCTTCGTGCAGCGCATGCGCCGCGCGATCGGCGAGACCAGTCCCGTCGTCGAGGCTTGGGACGAAGACTCGTTCGTGGAATCCGGGATGTACGGCAACGGCACCAAGGAATACGCCCAGGACCCGGAGGCCGACCACGCCCGCGTCATGCACGCCATCGGGGGCTACCTCGCGGTGCTGCACACGCTCAGGCAGTGGCACGCCGCGTGGCTCATGCTCCTCACCCCCGAGGCCTGGAACCGGACCATCATGCACCCGCAGCGCGGGGCCCTGACCGTCCGCCAACTCCTGTCCTACGCGACATGGCACCTCGAGCACCACGGCCGCTTCCTCACCGGAAAGCTCGACAAGATGGGCCTCGCCCAGCCCGAGCACTCCCAGGGCGGGTGTGGCTGCGGTCACTGAGCTGAGGGAACTGGTCTGAGAGAACTGGCTCGAAACGCGGCCCCCCCGGGAGCCGTACAAGCGGGACCGGAGGCTGCCCATGTCCATCTCGCCTGCTCGAATCGGTCGCGGCTTCACGCTCATCGAACTCCTGGTGGTCATCGCGGTCATCGCGCTCCTCATCGGGCTCATCCTGCCCGCGCTGGGCAAGGCCCGCGCCAGTGGCAGGCTCATCGCCTGCACCTCGGGCGTGCGCCAGCAGGGCGCCGCGGTGATGAACTACGCCCTGGACTTCAAGGAAGCCCTGCCCCCGAAGTTTCTCGACCTCACCGAAGTGACCCCCGGGGGCGGCTGGTCCAGCAGCCCCTGGCTCATCAACATGTTCCTCGCTCGCTACCTCGGCGAGCGCGTCGACCCGGTCGACGGCGTGTGGACCGTGCCCAACGGCATCTGGCGCTGCCCGGAGGTGCCGCCCAGCCGAGACATCGAGCTCACAACCCACCGCGGAATCCTCCACCACGCCCCCAACGGTTATCTCTTCAATACCGTGGTTGAGAACAGGCGCGACGGCGTGCTCCTCGTGACCGCGGACGTTCCCGACG
>Ga0154020_10003450_pt1 | contig 19013 bp, 14 predicted proteins | sample Klosneuvirus_201_FD_109709 | JGI IMG/M metagenome (GOLD analysis project Ga0154020, IMG submission 109709) | Active sludge microbial communities from wastewater, Klosterneuburg, Austria - Klosneuvirus_20160825_MG | ecosystem: Engineered > WWTP > Aerobic digester > Activated sludge | place... | reverse complement strand
GAAATCAAAGAATTCTTAAACTATCATTAGCCATGAAACGAAGAGAATGGTTTACTGGGCTTTGGATGAACACAAACTCAATCAATACCCCTTTAAGTTTTACTTTCTAATGACAATTCTGGGATAATATGATATTCCAAGGAGCCGATGTAGGTAATAGCAATGAAACCGCGAATTAGTCCAGTTTACTAATATAAATAACAGGTGGCTTTAGGCCACCAATTAGTTATAAAAGCAGAATTATTGGCGATTGGCTAAACCGCTAAAAACAAGGAAATTGGCGTTATTGGGTAGCTATTTTAGAAGTGAAATACTTGGGCGGCCCTGCCATCTTTCGCTCAAAACCCAACACCCGCAGGCCAGGCTGTTCGCTGCAAGTCCTCGCCCCAACGCAAAACCTACGCTACTGTGGGCTTTCCGCTGCCATCCCTGCCGCGAGTTTTAGTTTTCATTTTAATAAACAGCAGGTTTCAAAAACTTGTAGCCAAGGATTGCAGCTCAGCTAAAACATTAACAAGAGGTTAATGGATTGGAAATGCTAACTTGGTTTAAAGAAGGAACTCGATAATATTGGTACACCTGCCTATGAAGAATTTTGCGTGTTTTATATTTCTGTTTGTATTTACTCAGGCGGCTTGGGGTCAGCAAAAAGAAACGGGTCTTTATTTTACAGTTAAGTGCAATAAGCATGTTCCAGCTAAACTGGTAATACTAACTTCCAAAAGTGTTTGCTTAACCAACAATCCTATCATTCTTTCAAATGATTTTGAATCCGTTTCTAAAGTAATGAACGTAAGTGATCAGGTTTATTTCGACTTAAAGCTAACCTCACAAGCATATAATCGCCTGTTAAAAATTCAAACTAGCTTCCCTAATTCCGAATTAGCATTGGTGATAGAAGGAAATGTTTTTACGATTTACAAAATGACCAATACCCAAGCCAAAAGCGTTTTACGAATCCAGGGCCCCCGCAATAACATTGATTTATTTATACTCATGCAATCCAGGTTGCAGAAACTTCTTACCAGTTCAAATCAAAAGTAATAATTTCAATTATGGATTGAGTAAAAAAACTATTCTGCTCTATCAAGGATTCTTTTAATTATTCAGTGCAACCCCATTCCAAGTGGAGTCTCCCGCCACGGGGACTCCGCGTTTAATAAATAACTGTCTTGTTAGTTTAAGCAGATCTAGCTAATTTAACTGCCTGGTCTTTGACGCTAGGTTCCGACCTACCGAGTTCAAATCTAAAATAAGACTTTTAATGATTATTGTAAAGTGTGACCTAACGAACAAAATAAAAGCCATGCATTATAGATGCATGGCTTTAAAAAATTAATTACTCAATTCGTTAATCTAATCCACCCTTGCGGGTAGGGCTTCTTTTCTCTGGCCATTTGCCAGGCTCGCCCGTGCGAGGATTTATCGGCAACACAATTTTTTCAAGCGAGGTCTTATTAGGATCTTCACAGGCCTGGTAAACCAAAATGGCCGTGAGTATTGCATTGTTTCGCACATCATCAAACACAATTTTGTCATACGTATCTAAGTTGGTGTGCCATGTAAACGTGCCATAATCCCAACTTAAAGAACTTAATGAGAAGCCTGGCGCTCCAGCAGCTACAAAGGAAGCGAAGTCTGATCCACCACCACCCGGGCTACCAGGAAAGTTGGTTTCCAATCCTTCTTTATACTCGCGCGGCACTTTATAAAGCCACCGCGTAATGTATTCATACGAATTAAGAAAACCCTGACCACTGATATTGGTAACACGACCCGTACCGTTATCCTGATTGAACAAAGCTTGCAGGTTTTCTAAAATCTCCGGGTGATCTTCTACAAATGCACGTGAACCATTCAAGCCTTGCTCCTCGCTACCCCAATGACCAACTAATATGGTGCGCTTTGGGTTAGGATAAACTTTTTTAAGAATCCGCATAGCCTCCATCATCACCAGCGTACCGGTTCCGTTATCCGTAGCACCAGTACCACCATCCCACGAATCGAAGTGAGCAGAAAGCATCACATACTCATTTGATTTTTCTGTTCCCTTAATTTCGGCTATGGTATTAAATGTAGGCACCACACCTGTTTCTTTCGAATCGGCACGTACACTTATTTTAGGCGCGCTACCTGATTCGGTTAACCGATACAGTAAGCCATAATCTTCAAGCATTAAATCAACTGTAGGAATTTTTTTAGTGCGCGCACTAAAAATTTTATTGGAACCCGACCACCGCGACCAATAACTCATTACGATACCCGCTGCTCCAGCTTGTTCCAGAACTACTGGTAAAGTTGTATTGGTTTTACCTGTTTTTTTAATGCGATCATTCCATGCCGTAGTTAAATCTGTGCGTTCTTTCTTCATCTTCTCTATAGACTCTTTCTTACCAAACTTATCCCAGTTGTCATCGGCACGGCCTGTTGGTTGGTTCATCGAAATCATAACAAACTTTCCTTTCACCGAAGGCAACCATTTTTGAAACGCGATGGAGTCTGCTAAATCAGGAATAATAACTACATCACCGGTAACGGTTTTTCCTTTTGTACTTGGGCTCCATGCTAATTGCTGGCCTGCCAGCGATTTTACCCAAGGTGCCACCATATCGATGTGTGAAACGCCACGTTCCCAACCACGCCACTCGCCCCATTTTTCATTGCGAGCAGGTATGCCCCAACTTGTGTACTTAGCAATTGCCCAATCATTTGCTTGCTGCATTTTAGGCGACCCCACTAACCGTGGGCCAATGCCATCCAACAACTCGCGCCCAAGCTTTTCGAGCTGCGAGTTTTCAGTAGCTTCTTTAATAATAGCATCTACAATTGGGTCTTTCGGTGCTTGCGGAGGTGGCCCAAAAGGAGATTGCGCATAAGCAACACTTCCGAACAGAAATGCCACCGCACAAAAAAATACAATTCTCTTTTTCATACTTAGTATATTATTTGTTAATTGATTTTCAACTGTGGTAAAGTAAGAATTTTACTGTTACTGCCAGCCGTAGAATGATAAACATGGTGGAAAACCTCTTTGAAAGGAAGCTATTCTATCTCAGATATCTAAATAACGCATAACCTCTTCTGTATGCTCACCAAAATGAGGTGGTGGAAGTAGATCCATATGTACAGATGAATCTGAATGTTTACCAACATAAGTTCGAACTCCAATGAGCGATTCTTCTTTTATTAATAAATCGTTAGCGGCACGCATCTCAAATACTTCTTTCATATTCTGAATAATTCCACCCGGAATTTTATGCTGATGAATTTTATGAAGGAATTCATCAGAATTAATTTTCCCAATGGCATCCGCCAAAAGCGTATTTAGTTCCTTTCTATTTGAAACCCGCATTGTGTTTGTCGAAAATTTTTCAATGTTAAAAGTCTGTAGCGATAGAATGTTTATTAGGTTAATGAATTGTTTATCGTTGCCCACAGCAAGCAAAATTCGTTTGCCATCCTTAGTCAAAAATGAATCGCCATACGGTGCAATAGTTGGATGTGCAGACCCTTGTCGCGTAGGAAGTTGATGAGCCACCAACCAATTGGTAGCCTGATTGGCAAGCGAAGCAATGGCCGATTGAATTAATGAAACCTCAACAAAACTCCCGGCTCCGGTTCGTTCTTTCTTCAACAAGGCAAGCAACAATCCTTCCTTCAGTTGATGACCTGCCAACACATCAATTAGAGCTACGGGCATTTTGGTAGGATTACCATCAGCCTCACCATTCAAATCCATAAATCCACTCTCGGCCTGAATCACGGCATCATACCCTACCCGGTCGTTATCAGAACCATAACCTGTAATCTGTCCATAGATTAATTTCTCATTATTCACTTTTAGTTGTTGGTAGCTCACGCCTAACTTTTCAGCATCGCCTGGTTTATAACTTGCAATAATCAAATCACTTTTACTCGCTAGCTTTTGAACCTTCTCTTTTCCTTCCGGTGAGTTTAAATTAAGCGATACTGATTTCTTTCCCCAGTTTACCGAACAAAAATAGGCAGAGCGATCATCGGTTTGCTCGCAGCTGCCGCGCCAGGTTCTGGTTACATCGCCTCCGGTATTTAGGTTTTCAATCTTTATTACTTCGGCCCCAAGCTCGGCAAAAAATTGCCCAACACTTGGCCCGGCCAACACAGATGCTAATTCAAGGACTTTAAGATTTTGAAACATAAATGATTTGTTAGCACTAACATGACAAACTAAAACTAATTTGTTAGAGAATGAAATATCGGACATCCGGCAACTAATTTAGAATCATTTATCACATTTTTGCGTTGTGTTAAGATAATTTAAAACTATGCGGATTTTTACTCTATTAACACTTGTCATAAACCTTGCTGCCTGTACATCTAAACCCACTCAATTAAAAACCGGTGCTTGGCGCGGAGTTGTTGAAATGCAAAATGTGCAGCTCCCTTTTGGACTGGAAATCGAAAAAGTTGGCAATACCTACAAAGCCGCTGTTGTTAATGCGGGCGAGAAAATAACACTGGATGAACTATCTATTATTGGTGATTCGGTGCGCATTGTCATGCACATTTTTGATTCGGAATTAAAAGCAAAAATTGAAGGTGATAAGCTGGTGGGGAGTTTTGTAAAAAATTATGATCCATCTGCTACCCTTCCTTTTGTGGCAACCTTTGGCGATACTCATAGATTTGTAAAAACAGAAACAAATACTTCGATTGATTTTTCAGGAAAATTTTCACTTCAATTTAAAAGTCCAACTGAAATATACCCTTCCGTTGGCATCTTTAAACAAACCGGAAATAATGTTGAAGGAACTTTTTTAACTCCCACAGGAGACTATCGTTACCTGCAAGGTAATGCAGTAGGCAATGAATTAATGCTAAGTACATTTGATGGCAATCATTCGTTTGTTTTCAAAGCACACCTTGAAGGCGATTCGCTTAAAGGAAATTTCTATTCCGGAAAAACATCGTTAGAATCTTTTAAAGGGGTGCGGAACGAAAATGCAATAATGCCTAATGCAGAATCGCTCACATTTTTGAAACCTGGTTATAAAACACTTGACTTTAGTTTTCCTGATCAATCTGGGAATATGATTAGTCTATTGGATAATCAATTCAAAAACAAAGTTGTGATCGTTCAGATTTTCGGAACGTGGTGCCCAAACTGTATGGATGAAACAAAATTTCTCAGCTCATGGTATGATGTCAATAAAAACCGAGGCGTTGAAATTTTAGGTTTAGCCTATGAACGTAAACCAGATTTCGATTATGCCAGCAAAAGAGTTTCCATTATGAAAGAAAAATTGAATGTGAACTATAGTTTTGTGATTGCCGGTGTTAATGATAAAGAGAAGGCCACAGAAACATTACCCGCTTTGAATCATATTATCTCATTTCCTACTACAATCTTTATTGGTAAAGATGGAAATGTGAAACACATCCACACTGGCTTTAGCGGACCCGGAACAGGAATTTATTACGAGCAGTTTAAAGATCGATTCAATCAGCTTGTAAATGAATTATTAAGTGAAAATTTGGCCTTGAAAAATAAATAACCATTTAATTTCAAAGCAGTCCGTAATCAATTAAGTCTTTGAACTATTCTTCAATTGTTCACAGAAGCATAATTCGTTACTTTTAATGCGCGTAAGCACCTACTTAACTCAATAAAATTTATCAGGCAGGCCTCTTGAAACAAATCCTATTTATAGTTTTTATTCTCGCGTCATTCAGCATAAGCGCTCAACGTTTACTGGATATGAAACTCGATGGCTCAAAAAAAGGAATGACGCTATCAACATTTTTGAAAGACTTACAGAGAAAAAGCAACGCAAGATTCTATTTTATTGACGAATGGGTAGAGCCCATTACCCTTCAGCAAAGTTTTGATGGAAAAACGTTGCGCGAAACATTAGATGAACTATTTGAAGGTTCAGACCTCGATTACATAGAGATGTACTCGCAAGCTCTGGTTATTCTTAAAAATCCAAATCAGGCGCTATTTCGAAAGAATGCCATTGAAGCCGCTTCCAAACAACAAAAGAAAATTGAACAACATATCTTTGGCGAGGCAAAAAATTCTATATCGGGTAAGGCTGTTATTATTTCTGGTAAAGTGATTGATGCCAAAACAAAAGAGCCAATGCCGCGGGCCAATATTCAACTAAGCGATACCCAAAATGGCACTACAACTGATGAATCGGGCAATTATCAATTATCACTTGCACCAGGGGCGCATGTATTGAGTTTCAGTTTTGTCGACTATGAAGACAAAATTATTGATTTAGTTATTTATCAAAATAGCAAACTTAATCTTGAAATGGAAGAAAATGCAATACTGCTTAATGAAGTGATTGTGCAAGATAGAACAACCCACGAAATGACTAGCAGCAGAATTGGATTAACAGAGATAACCATGCGCGATATTAAACGAGCACCTGCTATGCTTGGCGAAGCTGACATTATAAAACAAGTGCAAACATTACCAGGAGTAACGACTGTTGGCGAAGCAGCTTCCGGTTTTAATGTTCGGGGCGGAAGCGTTGATCAAAACCTTATACTTTATGATGGGCTGCCCGTATTTAGTAGTTCGCATGTATTTGGATTTTTCTCCGCGTTCAATCCCGAAGCGGTTCGAAATGTTTCCTTTTATCGTGGTGGAATTCCTGCCGAATATGGGGGCCGAATTTCATCTGTACTTGACATCCGATCCAAAGATGGCAGTACTGAAAAATGGAATGGAAATGCTGGAATTGGACTGATAGCCAGTAACCTAATGGTAAATGGACCAATTAAAAAAGATAAAACTTCACTAGCCATTTCACTCCGATCATCGTACTCAAATTGGCTTGTTCATTCCATACGCACAAACTATGCCGACCTCAGTAAAAGTTCAGTCTTATTTTATGATGGAACCATTAAGGCAACACATTTATTTAATAGTAAAACAAAACTTTCTATTACAGGATACTCGAGCCACGACTCCTTCCGACTTGTTGGCGATTCAACCTATCAATGGAATACGATGCTTGGAGCAGTTAGATTAGATCATCAATTTTCACCCAAATTGAGTTCAGAGTTTATTGTTGGCCAAAGTTCTTATAATTATAAAGCCATCAATAGTTCTAGCCTCACCGCTTCTATACTTGCTTATCGCATTAATACTACCACACTAAAAGCTGGCTTTAACTATCAGCAAGGCAAACACAAAATAAATTTTGGATGGCAATTAACATACTATTGGTTCAATCCCGGTCAACTAAAACCTGATTCACCCGAATCAACCGCTAAAGATATTTCGCTTAACAAACAAAGCTCGATTGAAAATGCTTATTATGTAACCGATGAATTTGCCTTAAGTGATAAGTTAGTTATTGAAACCGGATTAAGACTTCCAACGTTTATTTCATTTGGTAAAGCAAATGTAAACGCCTACAAAGAAGGTTTACCTCGTGACATTACGCACGTTACAAACACTTTGCATTATAGATGGGGAGAACCCATTAAAATTTATTTCGCTATTGAGCCTCGCTTGTCCCTGCGCTGGTTATTGAATTCAAAATCTTCGCTTAAAGTAGGCTACAATAGAATTAATCAATTCCTTCATTTAGTAACAAACACAACGGCTGTTACCCCTATAGATATATGGCAGCCTAGCGGTTATTATTTTAAACCACAAATTGCTGATCAAATTTCAATTGGTTACTTCAAGGATTTCAGTGAAAAAAAATACGGGGTATCGGCAGAGACATTCTATAAAAATATTCAGAATCTCATAGACTTTAAAGATGGTGCGCAATTAATTTTAAACAACCATATCGAAACAGATCTTCTGCAAGGCAAAGGTTTTTCGTATGGCATAGAAACTTCATTTAATAAAAACATTGGGCGCCTTACAGGAACTTTGAACTATACCTATTCGCGAAGCTTCAGATTAATCAGCAACACAACATCGGGTGAATCAATTAATAGTGGAAATAAATATCCATCAAATTTCGATCAACCGCACATCCTCAATCTTTCGTGGAAATATGACCTAACTCGTAGGTGTTTCTTTACCGGAAATTTTACTTACCATACGGGTCGTCCGGTTACTATACCCATCTCGGCATTTAGCTTTGAAAACACTACCGTAGCCTATTTCTCCGGTCGCAATCAATATCGCATACCTGACTACCACCGGCTTGATCTTGCATTGATTGTTGAGGGTAGTAATAAGAGAAAGAAAAAAATGGAAGGCAGCTGGGTGTTTTCTGTTTACAATGTTTACGGTCGCACAAATCCATACACCGTTTTTTTCAAAAGTTCAGGAAATGGAATTCCTAAACCATATCAACTTTCTATTATAGGCACCGTATTACCTTCAATCAGTTATAATGTTAAGTTCTAATAAACTTTAAAAAATTTATGAATTTTAACGTTAAGTGGTTCATCATTTTTATTTTAGCAGGAGCCTGTGTGGAACGCATCAACTTTAGTATTCCGCCAGCTCAATTCCAAACTGTGGTGGAAGGAATGATTAGTGACAATCCTGAACCATACACTATTAAAGTTTCAAAAAGTTTAAATCTTGATTCTGATCTTCCAACTCTCACCGCTGTTGAACATGCCACCATCAAATTATATGATGACCTTGGTAATGTTGAGCTCCTTGAAGAAATAAAGCCGGGCGAATATAGAACTGCTGGTATCATTCAAGGACAAGTAGGACGATCTTATCACATACGCATCGAAACTAGTGATGGAAAAATATTTGAATCCGAACCCGAGAAGATTAATCCGGTTGGCGAACTGGAGGAAATAAGATATGAATTTGAAGCCCGAACTATCGAAAAAAACTATGGCAAAGTAGCTGCTGATGTTTTTAATATTTATATAGATGCGAATGCTGGTGATGGTGATGAGAATTATGTTCGATGGAAATATAAGGGAACATATAAAGTAGTTACTCATCCTGAACTTCATATGGTTATTTCTACAACCTACACACCTTATCAGGATCCATATCCTTGTAGCGGATATATTATAGTACCAGCCTTAGGAGGTGGTCGATTAGAAAAGATAGCTGTGTGCACTTGTTGTATCTGTTGGGCAAATCATTTTGAATCCGTACCTCACCTTTCCGATCAACAACTAATAAGCAACAGTCAATTTAAAAATGTGAAGATTGCAGAAGTGCCAATTAATAGCACCACGTTTTACGACAAGTATTTAATTGAAGTAGAACAAATGAGTCTTTCCAGAAAAGCCTTTGAGTTTTTCAAGTTAGTTCGAGCGCAAAAAGAGGGTGCATCTAGCCTCTTTCAACCACCATCAGGTGAGATTCGTGGAAATATTCATCCCGTAAATTCTAATGAAGCCGTGATAGGACTGTTTTGGGCTACCGCAATAAAAAGTAAATCATTATTTATTGAAAGAAGTGAAGTTCCATACAATCTAACACCCATTGAAGTGATTAGTGAGCCTTGTGATACTTACTATTCCTATGCTTCGACTAACAAACCAATTGATTGGTTTTAGTATGATTAAAAATGTTATTCTACCTATTAAAATTAATTAAATGACCCACATGTTTAAATATCGTATGTGGATTTTAAAAGTAAAATGGGTTGCTGTTTTTATTTTATTAACTGCTTGCGTAGAAAGAATCCATTTTGATATTCCATCAGCAGAATCACAGATTATTGTTGAGGGAATGATCTCTGATGATCCTGGACCTTACCTTGTAAAAGTTTCAAGCGGGTTAAACCTTGATGCCGATTCGATAGTTGTTTTCCCTTTACAGAATGCAAAAATTAAACTTTATGATGATGAGGGAAATACCGAAGACCTCATAGAAAATATTCCTGGAGAGTATGCGACAAAAGGAATTATTCAAGGACGCGTTGGTCATTCCTACCATATCATACTTGAGACCAGTGAAGGAAAAATATTTCAATCAGAGCCAGATAAACTTAACCCAGTAGGTGAAATTCAAAGCATTCGATACGAATACGAAGCTCGAGCTAAAGAAGAAACCTTTGGTGAGGTTCGAGCCGATGTTTTTAATATTTATCTTAACTCTTATGCAGGTTCAACAGACGAGAATTATGTTCGCTGGCGGTATACTGGAATTTTTAAAGCATCTACAAATCCTGAACTATATTGGTATTGGGCCTTAGGGTTTCCATTAAAAGATCCATGGCCATGTAGCGGATATATTGTAGTTCCTGCTGGTCAACTGCCGCCAACACCACCAGGAAGTGGAAGACTAGAAAAAATTAGCGAGTGCACATGTTGCACTTGCTATGTCAGTCAATTTGAGACAATACCTCAGCTGTCTGACGGACAATTCGTGAGCGACAATCAATACAAAGACATTAAGGTCGCTGAAGTTTCAATAAATGGAGCCACTTTCTTTGATAAGTATTTGGTAGAAATTGAACAAATGAGTCTTTCAAAAAGTGCATTCGATTTCTTCAAAATATTCAAGGCACAAAAGGAAAGTTCTTCAAGTTTATTTCAACCAAAGAACGCACAATTAAAAGGGAATTTATCTTCCGTAAATTCTAATGATACAGTGATAGGTCTTTTCTGGGCTACTTCGATCAAGAGAAAGTCTATTTTTATTCCACGAATTGCCGTACCCTACACCCTCCCACCAACGCTCATCCCATACCCTTGCGACACCTATTATTCAAATGCCACAACCACTAAACCAGCAAATTGGAATGAGTAAATGTCTGCTTATTGGTATCTTTTCTTTGCTTCTTGTTTTTGACAACAACGCACAAGTATTAACTGATTTGAACAAAAGATTTGAAGCCTATCAATCAACCTGGCCAAAGGTAAAGCTTCATCTTATCTTTAATCAAAACAAATTTACTCCGGGCGATACAGTCTGGTTCAAGGCATACTTTCTAAAAGAAGACCTGACCGGCATTACAGGCAAGCAATTAATAAACTTTGACTTAGTGGATACTTTAGGGATATCAAAACTCCATTTCATATTTAGAACAAATGATGGAATTGGAAAAAATCAATTTATAATTCCTAATACACTACCAAGTGGTATTTACCTCGCAACAGCTTATAGTAGTTGGATGCGAAATTTCAATCCAAACGTTTTTTTTACAAAGCAACTTCATATTGTCAAACAAAATGAAGTAATCGCGGAGAAACAGACGAAACTATCGATAGCCGTTGAGGGTGGCCATTTGATTCAGCGTATCAAAAATAAAATAGCCATACGAACAGATAAAGGTGAAACCTGGGTCCAGCTGATGAATGCGAAAGGTCAAGAAATTGATCGAGCTAAAACCGATAAACAAGGATTTGGATCCATAACTTTTAGTCCTACCCAAGGTGAAGATTATTCGATAGCTGCAGCTGGAGTAGCCGATCAAATGTCATTGCCGATAGTTGAACATGATGGATGTGAACTGCATCTTGAAACAAATAATCTACAGTGGGTAAATGTGATCGTCACTACACCTGCTGAATCAATTCATAGGAATGAACAACTGACTATAGTAGTAAGTGCTAATGAAAAAATTCATTTTACCGATTTTGTTAAACATGGAACGGCTGAATATTCTTCTGTTCAGATACCCAAACAGGGATTGCCGTATGGCGTTATTCACATTTCTTTACTCGATCCAGTAGGAAATTTATTATCAAGCCGTGACTTCTACAACGATGGAAATCAAATGAATGCGGAGATTCAAACAAATAAAAGTATTTATCACACCCGAGAAAAAGTGAAATTGGAGATTTCCCTTTCAGACAATAGTTCGCCCATAGCAGGTGAATTTTCAATTCGTGTACTCAACTCAAAAATATTTACAAACGAAAAGGAAAATTCATTTACTGACGAACTAACTATAATGCCTGGTTCAATGAATGCATTTCAAATAGATCGATCAGACTCCTCTTGGTTGATAAGCCTTGATAATTATTTGATTCTTTCAACAACACCCATTCCGTGGAAAGAATTATTATCTCAAGATATGGCGAAACCAAAATTTCCTTTTAGCAACGTGATTGAAAAAAATGGACATGCTTATTTTTCAGATACGCTTGAACCTGTACCCGATCTAACTCAGATTTTGTTTTACACACAAAAAAACAAGCTCCTGTACCGAACTTTTGCTATGGATAAAGGAAGGGTTGGACTTACCCTACCCGATTTCTTTGGCCAAGATGAGTTCTTTTATCTGGCACAATTAAGAGACAAAGAAATCGTAAACCTTTTAATTAAGTGGGATTCGGAACCCTTTAAACTACCTAAAGCACCAGGCTGGAAAGAGAATAAAAAAAATGATTCTTATGCTTCATTTATCGGAAAAAAAAGATTGATTGATCAGTCATTTGGACTTTACTCCAATAACAATTTGTTAAGCACAACTAACTTTACAGAAATTGGAAAAACTAAAAATAAGGAGGATGTTGATCAAACCATTTATGTCAAGGACTATATTACTTTCCCTACTATGGGGGAACTTATTAAAGAGGTTGTACCTTCTGTCTTTTATCGAAAAAATAAAACAAAAGAAAGAGTTCGGGTTCAAGTGCCAGAGCCGATGAAAATAAACTATGATCCGCTTTATGTTATTGATGGGATAGCAACCAAAAACACTGCCTTTTTTTTATCGCTCAAGCCGATAGACCTTATAAAAATTGAGATCGTGAAGGATCCTAAGAAACTAATTCCACTTGGCCTGCTCGGAAAAAATGGCATCGTGATTGTTCAAACAAAAAATAGAAATGCAAGAGAACCTTTAAATGATCCTGCTAAATTAATCGAAGGGCTTAATGAGTCTATTGATTTTAAAGAAGCAATACATGCTGATAAACAAAATTTAAATTTGCCTGATTTCAGATCTACGATTTACTGGAATCCGACTATAAAGATTGATGCAAGTGGAAAAACTATAGTTGAATTTTATTGTTCAGATGACCTTGGTGAACTAAGTATCCGAATCGATGGATTAACTAACACTGGCAAGCCCTTCTCAAATCAAGAGAAGATTAGGGTAATAGAAGGCCGGGCCGAAAACTGATAAATTTTAATTTAATGATCGGGGACAAATCCCTCGAATAAAATGTTGGGAGTAAAGGATTCATTAATCTTATTATTTAGTCAAATTGCACACTTATTGGTAAGGCAGTAATGAAAAAAAGGGTAGTTGTGGGGTTATCAGGCGGAGTGGACTCCAGTGTAGCAGCCTATTTGCTGAAAGAGCAAGGCTACGAAGTTATTGGTATGTTCATGAAAAACTGGCATGACGACACGGTAACCATCAGTAACGAATGTCCCTGGCTAGACGACAGCAACGATGCCATGATTGTTGCACAACATTTAGGAATACCCTTTCAAGCCATTGATTTAAGTACAGAGTACAAAACTCGTATTGTCGATTATATGTTTGCCGAATATCAGGCTGGTCGAACTCCCAATCCTGATATCTTATGCAATAGAGAAATTAAGTTTGATGTTTTTTTAGATGCCGCCATAAAACTGGGGGCCGATTATGTTGCCACCGGACACTATTGCCGAAAAGGAGAATTTGAAAAAAATGGGAAGCAAGTCTTTCAACTACTTGCCGGAAAAGATCCGAACAAAGACCAAAGCTATTTTCTTTGTCAGCTTACTCAGAAGCAATTATCAAAGGCACTATTTCCTATTGGGGAATTATTAAAACCTGAAGTAAGAAGCATTGCAAAAGATGCCGGTATAGCTACCGCTGAGAAAAAAGATTCGCAAGGCTTATGCTTTGTCGGTAAAGTACATTTACCCGATTTTCTACAACAACGGCTTGAACCAAAAAAGGGAAAAGTAATTGAAATTCCATTTGATTCGGCAGCGTTTAAAAATGGGTTCGAACCTGGCGATCTGGTTTCGATCACAGCACCTTATAAACTAGTGCCTGAACTTGGTAATGTAGTGGGTGAACACAATGGGGCACATTATTATACTATTGGTCAGCGTAGAGGATTGAACATTGGTGGTTATGAAAAACCATTGTTTGTCATTGGTACTGATACCAATCTAAATTTAATTTATACAGGCAGTGGTGACGATCATCCGGGACTTTATAGAAAAGGTTTATTCACTCCTACTACTGATGAACACTGGATTCGTGAAGATCTCAAATTAAAAGTTGGAGAATCAAAACCCTATCAAGCTAGAATTCGCTATCGTCAACCTTTGGAGAATTGCACGCTTTACAAAAAAGAGGATGGCCTATATATAATCTTTGAAAGATCACAGCGTGGAGTTACACCCGGTCAGTTTGTTGCTTGGTATCTGGATGATGAGTTGATTGGCTCAGGGGTAATTAATTAGACCTCTTTAAATCCAGAAATACCGCCAGAAACTATAAACTTCATAGCTGCCGGACCTGAAATGTTTAGCGGCTTGATACTTTCCTTTGGGACAAGAAAGTGATTTCCTGAAAAGGCATAGCTGTGGGGAAAATAAACGGCCACCATATCGGCTATGCCTAATTCTGTAAGATCCTCTTGGGTTACAAAACCAATTTGATGTAATCCATTCTCTTTATTAATAGTTACCAATACAGGTTTATTAAACTTACGTTTATCTCCAACGAAGGCTCCTATCAAATCTTTAACAGAAGAATAAATTAGTTTAACTAAAGGAATTTTGTTTATTAAATGATCCATCCAATTGGTAACGGCATTCAGCGCGAAGGTTGATGTGATGTATCCAAAAAGAATAATCACTCCAAAAATAATTAAGAAGCCAAGCCCTGGATAAGGAAGATTAAGCAAACCATCGAGCCAGGAGAAAGAAAGAAAAATAAAGTAACCCGTTGCAACTAATGGAACAATGAATAACATTCCGCTAAAAAAGTACTGGGCAATTCTCCTAACTGTGTTTCTCATGATGCAAAAGTAAAAGGCTTCCGATTAATAAAATCGGAAGCCTTTCATTAAGTTATTATCTTTTTAAATGGAAAAACCAAGGAAACTTAGAAAACCTAACGACATCAATCCAACCACAATAAATGTAATACCTAATCCTTTTAAAGGGCCAGGCACGTTTGAATATTTCATTTTCTCGCGCACTCCGGCAAGAGCAACAATAGCAAGCATCCAACCAATACCCGAACCAAGCCCGAACACGGATGCTTCTGCCAAATTGTAAGGACGACCTACCATAAAAAGTGCACCTCCCAAAATAGCACAATTAACTGCTATAAGCGGAAGAAAAATACCTAACGTTCCATAAAGAGCAGGTGAGAATTTCTCCACAACCATTTCAGTAAGTTGAACAACAGCCGCTATCACCGAAATAAATATGATGAATTGTAAGAAATTCAAATCAATATTTTTAAAATCATCGCTTATCCAAGCAAGAGCACCTGTATTAAGTACATAATTTTGTATCAGCCAATTAATAGGAACGGTTACACCCAGTACAAATACTACTGCTACACCTAACCCAAATGCAGTTTTAACTTTTTTGGAAATAGCCAAGTAGGAACACATGCCTAGAAAATAGGCAAAGATCATGTTGTCTACAAAAATAGAGCGAACTCCAATGCTTACTAAGTTTTCCATACGGTTTTAAAATTAGTGAGATTCTCGATAACCATTAATTGAACGCTGCACCCAAATGACTATGCCTACAATAAAACAAGCACCGGCAGGAAGCAACATCAACCCATTCCCTTTATAATGAAGCCCCATAGCTTCAAAAATTTTGAAACCAAAAATTGAGCCTCCTCCTAAAACTTCTCGAAAAAATCCTACGATTAATAAAATAACTCCATATCCCAACCCATTTCCAATACCATCCAAAAAGGAAGGGCCGGGTTTATTGGCCATTGCAAAAGCTTCGAGCCTACCCATTACAATACAGTTTGTAATTATAAGACCAACATATACAGAGAGCTGTTTCCATAAGTCATATGAATATGCTTTTAAAAGTTGATCGACCAGAATAACCCAAAGTGAAACAATGGCTAATTGCACAATTATTCGAATTCTACTTGGAATTGTATTTCGAAGCATTGAAATAATAACATTTGAACTTGCCGTAACAACCGTAAGGGCTATAGTCATTACAATAGCAGGTTTCATTTGAGTGGTGACAGCAAGAGCGGAGCAAACACCCAATACCTGAACAGTAATTGGGTTATCTATATCCAGTGGATTTGTAATTAATTTTCTATTCTTCTTTGAAAATAGTGGTTCAGATTTTTCAATCACTTCCACTTCAGCTACGGCAGTACTCATAAATTAGTATTTAGTGATAAGTTTTGCTGATTCTTCTGTAAATAATTTTTATAGCAGGTTAAATAGTCAACAAACATATTGTTTACACCTTTTCCTGTTAGTGTTGCGCCCGACATGCCATCCACTTTGTGTGGATCGCTGGAGTAATCATTGCCTTCTCCTTTTTGTATGGTTACCGACTTTAATTCATTATGATCAAAAACTGACTTGCCTTTAAACCGAGCTTGAATTTCTTCAGACTCAATACGCGCACCCAAACCTGGTGTTTCACCTTTGTGTTGAAGTTTTACTCCCTGTATAGTATTAAGATCAGATTTAAAAGCTACAAAACCCCAGATATCATTCCACAAACCAAATCCGTAAAGCGGCAATACTACATTTTCAATTTTTGTAGGATCCGATTCTGACCTGAATTCATAAACCGGCAATAGTCGGTCTTTAGGATTCTTTTTGTATTCCTTTGCTATGTCAACATCAACTGCTTTAACTCCTTCTTTCACGTTACCATCAAAGGTAATCACGCTTTCTTTTACTTTGGCTGCATAGATAGCGTTAATGTCGTCACCCTTCTTCAACTCCATTACGGTTGCTAAAATGTTGTGCTTGCGTTCAAGTTCAACATTGGCATCTTGCATAGGTTTTAACGCCTGAGAGGCAAAAGCCAGCGCGCCTCCACACACCACGGTAATGGCGGCTGCATAAAGTATAATATAGAGGTTAGACTGTCGCACGTTGTAATCTTCGTTTTTTGTTTGAACTTACTACAAAATAATCAATCAGCGGTGCGAAGACGTTCATCAACAAAATCGCAAGCATGATTCCTTCAGGATAAGCCGGATTAAATACGCGTATCAGAACGGTTAACATTCCAATAAGCATTCCGTAAAACCATTTTCCTGTTTCAGTATGTGAGGCCGTAACAGGATCGGTTGCCATAAACACTGCTCCAAAGGCGAGGCCACCAATTACTAAATGATATTGAGCTGGCATTTCCATATATGTGTTGCCCCCAAATAAATTCAATAACAAGCCCATCGCATAAGCGCCCCCAAATACACTCACTATTATTTTCCAACTTCCCGCGCCTGTTGCTATTAAAATGAAGGCACCAATCAAACACATTAACGTTGAGGTTTCTCCTATACATCCTGGTGTTAATCCTAAAAATAAATTGGAGAACGAATAAACTCCTTCGTTCCAGCCAGCGCCAAATGAACTTAATGAAGTAATTACATTTGAACCTGTTGTTGCCGCATCTGCAGCTAATGACAACGGTGTTGCTCCTGAATATCCTGCTACTGCTGAACTATCGCCTAAATACGTCCAAACACTTCCTGAAATATCAGTTGGGTAAGCGAAGTATAAAAAAGCACGCGCTGTAAGTGCAATATTCACTACGTTCATACCCGTTCCGCCAAAGGCCTCCTTACCAATAACAACAGCAAATGCCGTTGCAACGGCAACTTGCCACAAAGGAATATCGGGTGGCATTACCAAGGGTATCAACATACCCGTAACCAAAAAACCTTCGTTAACCGGATGCCTGCGAAGTGTTGCAAACAAAAACTCAATACCAAGCCCTACTCCATAGGAAACAACAACAACAGGAAGTACTTGTATTGCTCCAACCAAAAATTTATCACCTACTGTTGCACCTGCCTGGCCAATCGCCAAAAAATGTTGATGTCCAACGTTCCAGATTCCAAAAAGCAAACACGGAAGCATAGCAACGATAACCGTCATCATCAATCGCTTAAGGTCTATGGCATCGCGAATTTGCGCGCCCTTTGCTCCATTGGTTGTATTAGGTGCGTATAAGAAAGTATCAATTGCTTCGTAGGCATAATAATACTTCTCCAGTTTTCCACCCTTTTCAAAACTGTGCTTTACTTTATCAAGCTGATTTCTCAAAAAATTCATCGCACCCGTATTAACTGTTTCGAACTAATTCAAGCCCTTGTCTTAATATATCTTGCACATTATGCTTCGATACATCGACAAACTCGCATAAGGCTAAATCTTCTTCAATTACTTCATAGATTCCCAACGCTTCCATTTCATCAATATCTTCAGCCAAAATACTTTTTAGCAACTGCGTTGGCAAAACATCCATAGGAGTTACTTGTTCAAAAACTCCGGTTAGAACAAACGCGCGTGGCTCACCATGCGTATTCGTGTCAACCACTCTTTCTTTATTTGGCGACAAGAATGAAAACAACCCTAAGGAGCGATGGAAGCTAAGCTTACGTGCACCGGGTGTAATCCATCCAATAAATTCATAATAGTCGCCTTCCGGCAGAACCGAAATCTGATGATCGAAATACCCCAAGTATCCTTCTTTACCAATGGTTGTTCCCGTTAGGGGATTTCCAGAAATAACCCTAACATGCTCATTGTTAAGATTATTTTCGATGAACTTCTTCACGGAAGCTCCTGTATATGTTTTATAATATTGTGGATTCTTAACCTCTGATCCCGCAAGGGCAACGATACGTGAAGCATCATAAACACCATTGGCGAAAAGTTTACCAATTTGAATAACGCCAAGGGGGCTAATGGTCCAAACAATGTCTCCTTTATTAATTGGATCCAAATGGTGAATCTGCACACCCACACAACTAACCGGGTGTTGGCCTGAGAATTTGTTAACGCTCGCATTTTTAACCTGTGAGAATACCGTAGATATTTCGCTGGTAGCATGTGTATTAACATGTACAGTTCCTGATGTTAATTTTTTAAGAATATCTACTCCAATCTGAAAATATTGATCTTGTCCTTTGAATAATATACTG
>Ga0154020_10003449_pt1 | contig 19016 bp, 8 predicted proteins | sample Klosneuvirus_201_FD_109709 | JGI IMG/M metagenome (GOLD analysis project Ga0154020, IMG submission 109709) | Active sludge microbial communities from wastewater, Klosterneuburg, Austria - Klosneuvirus_20160825_MG | ecosystem: Engineered > WWTP > Aerobic digester > Activated sludge | place... | reverse complement strand
CTGATGTCAACTCAGACCGCAGCTGTTGAACATCCACTTGCCCCTTCAAGATCATGTGAGCCAACGACTCATGACTATCGAGCATGCTAACAACGATGTGTCGAGTATCAGCCGGTATATCCGCCTTCGCACTGACCTTCATCGCATCCACAATAACTGCCTCGGCCTCGTCCGACATTGGCAATGATCCCTGTGGTACTTGTTGCGGAGTTTCCTTGTACTTGTTCAGTACGTCTTTTCCGTGAATACGTGCCTCACTATGAATCGATTGTTTCAAGGTCTCAATATCGGAGGTCATACCAAGTATTGATTGCGCCGTTCTATCCTCTTGTGCGAGCATTATCGCGCCCAGAATGTGCGCGGACGTGATGATCTCACTTTCCAATTCTTGGGCAAGGTCGAAGCTTGCCTTAACGACAGATTGAAACTCGGCAGAGGGGGCTTTCATGGATTCTCCTATGGTGCTGTAAAGCACCTGCAGCGACTGAACAACTGCAAGCTAGCATTGGGTTTGGCAAATCTGTATACCATTAGATGTGGTGGTCAGTTACGGGCGGAGGAGGTGGTCAATGCGGGAGGATTTTCCAATTAGGACTATGATGGTCATTGATCGCGGCTTCTCTACTCACGTCATTAAGGCGAATACTCGGAGTACTTAACTATTGTGTCTGCAACGGGCCGACTAAAGAGCGATGCTATCGTGGCAATCATCCATTCACTGTGAGCGACTCTGCGCTCATCCACATACACAGCACCACTTCGTGGCTCAATTGCAATCCTCCTTACTTCTAATCCTGTTGAGTCTTGAAACCGAACAATCACATACCATCTATATGATTGCACGCGTTGATCACCCTTGAATTGTATGGTATCACTCAACAACGCTGCGACACCATTAGCATCATTTACAACAACACGCTCAGTATATGCAATCTCAGGATCAAACTTCTGAGCCGACACAAACGACTTGACACGGTCTGCCGGACTACCATAACAGTATGCAACAATGCGAACAGATGGATATGGCGATTGCATGGTTGAGCATGCAATCTCGGACAAGTACAGCAAGCATAGGAATGCAACCTTCATGATCGTGCCCTGCGTGACAATTGCAAGCATTGGGTCATTATATAGCTACCTCGTTCAATCTGTCTTTAACTCTATCAGGAACTTTGGCCCGTCTGGATACTCCGCCAGTCTTGATCATTACAATGCGGGTTGCCGGGACCATCTAAGATCGCACTCCACGGCCTTGACGACTGCAATCTAGCATTGGGATTAGCAAATCTGCATACCGGTAGATGCGGTGGTTAGTTACGGGCGGGGTGAGGTGGTCAATGCGAGCGGGATATCCATTACTCCATTGAGTTCACCTGTTGTTTCACTCGTCACTTTACTCCTTCTAGACCTCCGTACGGTGTCTAATGTACGTCGGTATAGCTGGTCAGGTGGTTGATGGTACAGAGGGGGCGATCCTTAATCGATTCACTTGCCACTATTAGGCAGTATCATGGTGTTCCCATAGGCAGTTACACCAAGACAAGAATATCTCAATCTCTTGACAACACTATCGCGTGGTATCATACCGAGCATGTGTTGCACATCACCTATTGTAGCGGAATCTATCTCGCTCGCAGCATAGCCGGCTATATAGCCTGGGCCACTCTTCTCCTTAATCACAAAGGAACTGGACTCGCATGTGTCAATACGAGGCGCTACAAGCCGTCGTGACACTTCTGAGCACTGTTCATTGACAAATATTCCACTCACAGCCACTTTCATATACAAGGGGATCTTACTACTATGCGTCGTCTTATCTATATCAATTGCAGGTATTGAAAGTCTCTTTTTACTGTTTCTTGGAATCAATTCATATCGGATGCAGAAATCCCACAATGGTGGGTAGAACTCGCTCATACTATTCATGCTCTCTTGAGGGTTTGTTCTGAGCATTACATCAACAATAGGGTATCTCGTTGCTAAGGGGTCAAACCGAATTGCCGAGTCTGACAAGTACCTTACTATTGATGCATTAACAGGAATAAGTAACTCGCAATCGCACACATTCGTCACGGTGAATACAACTGAATCAACATGATCGCCCTGCCTCGTTTCTAACTCAGTAATAAGTGGGATCAATGAGTCATCTGCCCAACGCAGAGTCAATTCAGGATTATCCGTCTGTATCTCATGTTGTGTTTTGCTGCAACCAAAGAGAGTACAGAGGGCAACGAGCCAAATGCAAAAGACTGAACTCTTGGGGAATACCAATGTATGAATCCTTGTTGTGCTCACTTTTTACCCTCTGCAGGAGCCTGACCTTTTGCTTTTTCAATCGCATCTTCAGTCCCCTTAGCGACATGCCAGAAATCTGGCGCTTTTTGAAGTTTCCATTGAAAATACCGTCGGACATGACCATATAGCTCGTGTGCCGCAATCATTCCTTTTGTATCTGGAGTTAGGTGACGACTATTGAGGGGAATATACACCTCAATCACACCACGCGTAGACACGGGTAGATTACTCTTCGCTTGTCTCTCTGCTTCTTGTTCTCGCTTTGGGAGGAGCGTCATGCCAGGATGAAACTCCGTTGTCTCTGGATCATAGGTTGGTGCAAACTGATAAAAGTCCTTGTGTGTTTTGACACCACCTAATATACAGTCGTATCCATCCGCAACATAAACACGTATAGTCGTACTATTTTCTGCTAATCGACTAAGTATAGCAATGTTATCATTTGGATCAGAGCCCTTTGCCAACCTCTTTGTACTTTCTACGTCTAGGACACCATCCTTAAACTTGAGTTGCACTCCTATTGCATTGGGAACTGACGTACGAATGGCCGCTTCGGCCTTGTCATCCATTGCTTGTACTAAAAGTCCACCATAGTCAAAAAAGGAGATAGGGCTATTCATCGAATACTGATAAGGATGCAAACTTCTGTAAATCCCCCACAACGGATCCACACTCATAAACCTACCATACTCAGGCTCATACATACGAACGCCATAGAACCCGAGATCGGATTCGTTGTCCTTTTCGCGACCGATGTATGATGTGCGTGCTCCGTCACCGGCTTCGTTGAGCTCGGCGCCGAACGGTTCGTAGTCGAGACGTTGGAGAACGGCTCCTGTTTGACTGAGCGTAAGGCGCGTAGAACCGAGATGGTCTGCGATCGGGTACTCCTTAGCCCCTTGCGGACGTGTGATGATACGTGTTTGTGCCGGACCGTAGGTGTTGTACTCCGCAGGCCACATCCAGACGGAATTGGCGAACTGACCACAGAAGGTACCTTGCACGCCGTTGTAGGTTGCGAGTTGTTTTGCATCTGCGCCAAGCAGGGTGTAGGTCCAAGCAAGTCCTTCCCGCGCTATATCGCCGGACGTTGCGTACTGACGCTTCTGCTCACGTTCTTGTAGGGGGCCAAACCGATATCGCCAATCATCCATAGAAGAAAGAGCTGCATCGGCCAGACATGTCGATCCGGGTTGGTCCGGTACAGCATCTTTTCTCAGAGTGTACCGCTCAATGAGGTTGAAAGCGTCATACTCGTATGTTTCGAGGCGCTGAGTACGATACAAATCGGCAATCTTGTTACGTTGTCTTGTACTCAATGCTCCGTTGGGGTTGTATGTAAGTGCATCAAGTGGCTGGTTATTGAGCCCCGCAACCGATGTAAGTGTATTTGGTTGGAGCCCACCTTGCAGATCACCATGCGAGTAGGTTCGTCCGTCAACAACAATTCCACCATCGAATTCCAGCCTTTCAAGTCGATTCCCCACACAATCGTATGAATAGGTTTCGATTTGCTGTCCGGGTACATCACCAGATTGGCGACCCCACAATGTTAGCCGACCAACATAATCATATGCGAACTTGTCATACCGTGCAATTGCACCGGATGCAAGCACGTACTGCTGATCAATTTGACTCAACAGGTCATAGTTCAGTCGCTGATCGAACAACTTGGTACCGGACTTCTGCGTCAGGGATCGCATCTTCATTCCGGCATCGTTAAATGTTGTGCTTGACACTACGCCTAAAGTTGGATACGATACCAACGTTACGTTGTTCATGATGTCATACGAGTACACAACATCAGCTGATCCAGTCGGACGTTCTATGAGTTGCGGCTTGTATGGCATAGTTGAAAGGCCAAGTCCATTTTGTGATTGTGCCGTCCATACGCCACTAACACGACCACTGGCATCGTAACCATAGAACGTTGCGTGTTGGTTGAACGGGTCTAGCGTGTGAATGGATACTACACTGTTCATTGAGTTGTAGGAGTAATACACAGCATCAAATCCGAGGTTTTCTGTCAAACGAAGGATCGCTTCAACTCTGCCACGCTCATCATATGATCTTACGATATAGTGGAAAGGTTGTCCGCCATGAGTTCGATATGCAACGATGGAGGCACGCTCCTTCAAATTGCGCACGGTCCCAGTTGGAGCAAGTCGGTTCCATGCTGCTTGAGATGGCATACCTCCCCATACGGCTCCGGCCTTTGTCGGAAGCTCATCGTACCATATGGCTTGGAGAACGAATTCTGGATATTGAGATATGTTCTCAAACTCCTGCATCGGTGCAATCACATTCGGGCGAACATAGTCCGTGGCTATGTGCATCAGTAGATCGAGACCGATTGGATGAACCGGTTTGAATCTATCGGATTGTGTAAGTGCCAAAAGATCTCCACACGGGACAACATTGTCTATGAGGTTCATATTCTCCGTGATTGCAAATGCTGCATTGAATTCTCCCATCGATGGCGTATAGATCCGCGGCACTGGTCGTACAGGAAGGCGGAACAATGTCGTATTGACAGTGGGAAGGTTCTCGTCTGTCGCTTGCAGGTTGTCCGGCTGCAACAGGGCAAACATGGTAAGTTGTGGATCACCCTGTGGTGGTTCAATCGTTGCTTCACCAATGATCAGGGGGCGACCCAGATCATCATACTGTCGAAAGTTGACCTTTGACTCAGCACGTTGTGTTAGCGACTGCGAGAACCTCAACTGACCGTTCTTTGAGTACTTATAATCCACCCGGCCAAGATCGGCTTGTTCCGTTGAAGATATGTTGCCATAATCATCATAGGTATAGTTGATGACTTGATTTGCCGGATTCACAACTTTCTGGATTCTATCAAGATGATCGTATTCGAAACGTGTCACTAGATTCTCATCTACCGCGACCGTTCGCGGGTCTTGGAAATTTGCTGAAAAGGTAGACTCCACGTAGCCATCAACTGAGAACACCTTACGTCCTCGGTAATCAAAGAACGCGGCTTGAGATCTACGTTTCGAATTTGATTGTGTTGGGTTTTGAGGTTGGGTTTCTATGAGTTCCCGGCGACAGTATGGACCGATTTTCAAAGCTAGAATCGTTGGGATTCCAAACTCATTTGGGGTTTTCACAATAGAGGTGATTGACGTCCGTGCCCCGTATGCTGTAACAATGTTTGGAGTTTCTGTGTTAATCCCTGTCCAAGTATACTCGACGTCGTCGAGCTGAACACTCTTTGGGTTACCCATATTGTCGTAACTCGTAATAGCCCCATATGCGTTCTCATTATCGGAGCGAATCACTCTACCAGCTCCATCGAACTTCGTCTTTAAAACAGAAGGTGCCGGATTCTGTAATGAACTTCCAAGAAGAGCGCCATAGTCGGCAGAGAAGTTGGATTCATCTTTTTGAGGCAAATCGTCGGTTGTAAAAGTCACTCGACGGCGCGCATGTCTCGAATAAATGTTCGCTGGCTGCGATGGATACGAAGACTCATCGACTGTCTGGGACCGATCGTCGATCTTTGAATAGAGTCCTACAACTCTCTGTTCGTTGTCGTGGTAACGATACGCTAGGGTGAAGTCCGTGAGATCTGTGCGTTTCCAGTCGAGGAAGGTACCTGTGAGTTCAAGTTTTACTGAACTAAAGATTGCAAAACCGGATGCAGATGGATCTGTTTGAACTTCAACCGATACTTCGATTGGATCACTATTTGTGGTGGAACCTGAAGACAAAAGCACATCTTCCAATTCGGGAACCGCGAATACGAAGTCAACTACATAATCTGACGTTGTAGAACTGCCACCGTTCGCAATTATTGACGATACTTGATCTCCTTGCTTTGGCCCATCAATCTTGGTACCGCAGTTGATAACTTTATCCCACTTCCTTAAAATGCTACCATCTTGGGCTCTAAGGATAAAGGTCAGAGGAAAACACGGTCCCATGTCCGCGATCTTGCGTAATGAGAACTTTAGATTTGCTGAGGCGACGGACTGATGCTCCGAACGCAACATTTTAAAGGTCCCTTTCCATGTAGGATAGGTAGTACTGGTCTCATAGACGGCGCAAGCGACATATGGTGGACATCCACCGCCAGGAGGCACCGATGCTGATGTTTGATGAAGAATCGAACATTGGCCATAAAGGTTGTTGCAGATTGGAGGCAGGTGTCGTTTTGTTCCGATGATAAACCATGCATCAAAACCGGTTCCCAACGGATCGTATCTAACAACGCCAGAACTTGAAGCTTCTTCTGATGTAGCTGGCCTAGAGTCTGGCGTTGTATGGTCGTAAGAACAGCAACTAATGTGTGTGAATGCACGCTCAACGCCCACCCAGCCCACACCATCATACAACCTGTGCTGAGTATGATCATCATAGTTTGGAAACACACGTTCAGTAGCACTAAGGTCTGGAAGATCATGAGGCAACCATGCAGTCTTCAATCGCCCGAGATCATCGTAAGCAAACTCAGATACATACCCGTTGGCATCTACAGATGTTGAAACACCACCAAGAACATCGTATGCTTGAGCTCTTGTGAGGTACTTCGGTAGAACCTGGCCAATTACATTAGTCTTGCGGACTTTCGTCTTCGAATGCGTTGGCAGACCAAGCATACTTGATCCAAGCGTTCGAAGGTTGACAAGGAACTGATTGTCGACCTTTGACGGAGAAACTGCGCCATTCACTTTCTCAGCATTGCTAACACGAATAGCTGTTACAGCTCCACCTGCTACCCATGTAGGGTCATCGGTAGCTGAAAGACCTTGATAATACTGTTGGGATTCTATTCCAATATCACTGGTGACTTTCGACATTCTGGCGATTGCACCATACCGCCAACTGATTGGCTCATAGGTAAACGTCTGCATTGTAGAACGCTCTTGAGATCTTCCGTATGTCCGCGTTGTTGCAAGTCGCCCGAACGTAGGATTCATATCAATCGGATCATATGGACTGTTAGGCTCACTTAGCAAGTCAACTTCGTTGTATGTGTTAACAGTCCATGTTTCGACACCACTAGGTTGCGTAGAGTGGACAACCTTGGATTCAAGAGGAAGACCAATGAATGGTGATACGGCCGTTTGCTCAATTGCTGCATCATCATCGTCTTCGTCAACTCCATGATCAGGTGCTTCGGGATCTCCTTTAAACAAATTCCACGGTGGATTTGATCCGGCATTATTGAATTGCCATTCTGCTTGCTCCTTGGTCCAGTTGGGCATCACTTGTTCCCAGTACCTCTTCCACCGTTCCCGAAGTTCATTCTTCGTGATGTTAGGAAACGAGTATACATTGACAAGGCGGCCTCCAAGACTTTTGAATCGACTCTCATAAACAAGATCAACCATCCATTGATACGGCTGAGTTGGTGTGAGCAGCTCATTATCAACGTATTTGTATTCAGAGCGAGTTTCTATCATCAATGGGTTGCAGAACTGCAATTCTGCAAGATTCTCGCGATTGATATCGACTGATGAATAATTCATCTTGAACGCGTCGTCATACTCATAAGCATAGTCAACCCTCGTGCGCAGGTAATCTTGATTTGACGGTCCGCCTTGCCCCAGCGTAACTACATTTGTCTTCGATTGAACAGTATTCGGCAGAAGTTTGTTGTAATGCCACGTTGAATGACCATCGGCAAATGGATATAGAGTTTCAGTGATCTCTGTAACTGTTTGCGTTGTTCCATTCGTCTCAGGAAGTTCTGTTTCAACTTCTTGAAGCACGGCAGCTGTGTAGGTCAGTTTACGTTCAGGAAACGTATTTGTAAGAAGGTTGAAGTAGCTCGGAACACTTTCATATCGTCGATATGTTGTCGTGGTAGCTTGTCTATTTGTTTCGCCTCCACTACCATAAGTTGTTCGTACGGCGGCGACTATGGCAATTCCTTCTGAGAATGCACTGTAGAATGGCGGCCTAGTGTACGCTTCCTCCCAAAGTAGCCCGCCTGTGCTGCCGTTTCCAAGAATGGAGTTTGTACCCTGCCTATCATATTTTACCAGTTTTTGCGCAACCGCGGTTGTTCGATAGTCATAAACTCTTGGAAAATCAAGTGGTTCATAGCGGTATGTAAGATCGACATAGGGAGGAAGTTCTGACACGAGTTGGGGATGTATTTGTGGAGGCGGTAACAGTGAGAAGACTGGATAATGAATCTCGTATCTTGCTACCTGATTAGAAACAGAAGTCATCTGCTTGTATCTCAACGTCAGCACTGTCTTGCTAACGTCAGGATTACCCATGTATCGTTCTTCAACATCATCTACACTGAGAGGGCGTGGGAATGAGGAGTTGTAGATTGCGATATCATTGAAGTTATAGCTGAATTCTGTTTTGCGCAGTTCAGGGTCAATGATCCCAGTTACGAGTCCAGTCCACGTATAATACGAGGCTGGGTCATTCCACTTTTCAGATCCATGATCATAGTGATAGACGCTACCTCCATCATTCGGATCGTCGTTTTCAAATATATTTGAACTTGATACACCCGAGATGGAAGCGTCATCAAACTGGATTTCGTAATTCTTTCCGAGCGCTGTGATCGTTGCCCCTCGCGGACCGTAACCAATTTTGTGATGATCAAATCCTGACAAATGGGCTCTACCTCTAACTGGATTTGGCGATAGCACAACCTTGTCTGCGCCATTGTGTCCATCATAATCAAACTTGACGATGTCGACGCCACACTTACGGATCGCGGTTAAATAGAATATCGACGGTGAAGCATCTCTATAACCACTGAAATAGACGTCGTTTGTCGCAGGATCCGCATCGCTCTCGCCCATTAGGTCATACTCTGCCTTGTATGGCTCTATACCATACGGAACTACCACTTCATTGAAAATTAACGACGTTCCGTCGCCAGGAAAATATTCTACCTGCCTAGGAAGAAGGTGATGTGGTATGATTGCGTTGTTGTCAGAAAAGAGCGATTTGATAATGTCTATGCTGTATTTGCTTTTGAGGGACTTATCAATCGTGACAAATGCGTAAGCATCCGAATTTGCATCGGTGGTCACATAGATGCCTACATACGGCTGATCACCATATTCATCATAATTCGCAGGATTTGATGGAATCGGAGTGAATTTATCTCTTCTGATCAATTCCAAGACAGACCCATCTTCTCGAAGCAGCCGAATGATATCCTCAAATGGGCCAGTAGGCCGAACATCGGGTACTCGTTTCATTCTATTGCAATGATCATAGCCGTCCAACAGCCAGTTCATGTCTTGCTCATCGTGCATTGGATTGTATTTAGGCCCTGCTGGAATCGCGCTGCCTCTCAAACCCGGTCGTAGCACATTTCTAGATGTATGCGTAAAAGCCTGTACAGCAAATCCGTTCACGCCGAGGACCCATATCGGACGGTTTCTTTTAAACGTATACCAGTAGTCTGCGTCGTAGTCATATTTCCGAAAACCTGTGAACGAGGCACTCTGGTTGTAAATCAGCGAGAAGCGGATTGGAGAATCGCCGACTGTCATTTGTGAGATCGGATACTGATACTGAACATTACCGTTCAGCGCAGACACTGATACAGATCCATCAATAGTTCGAGACTGGTCTCTCATGAAGCCTCTGGCATCATAGAGGGAGGCTGCTTTTTCCATCCCGGAAAGCCAGTTCTGTTCGTCACTCTGACCCGATACACTAGAAACAATGATTACACTGAGTGTAATGAGAGCTGATATTTTCTTCATGACAATTGATTCTTGGTTGCGAGATTTTTCGTTGACATAGAACGGAACTGACTTGGAACTACTTCTTTGGCAGTTGAGGATCACAGGAGTATGTACACAACTCTGGGTTGGGTGGGCCATCCCCTCCCGATCCTGATTGATGGGTCAGTTCGCAGGTAGGTCTTACGCTGCTAAACGATTCGTTCGAAATCGCCCATGTGTCACAGCCTTCGCGTCTGGTTACTGTTAGCACGCTTACGCAACAAGGTGAATTGCAGGGGATGAGTTGCGTCGGCGTTGGACTTGTCCAACACGCTGGTTTAGCTATACGCCACGTCCATGTTCCAGCCGGACCAGCCCCCTGAGGCGGGAAATTCATGTAATTATTCCCGACCAGAATGCGTAGAGCTACCGACAAACTGTTGGTCGCATTGATACCAGCGCACTGGCCCGTCGTTGTCGCCGAGACTACTTCCAATTCATGTACACCAGCACAAATCCGCTTTCGTATGCGAACAGTCATGATGCAGTCTGGTCCTACTGGAATCGCGATATCCTGAACAACAAAGGGGTTCGTCGTTGGATTACATCCTGTCTGACAGAACTGTTGAGCCTGACTTGGAGTGAACAACGCAATCACAAGAACGGCAGCAATCAAGGCTGTATAGCGTAGTTTGGACACGTACATTACCAATTCCTCTGATTGATTAACGTTTGACGACTATCACGGTCGAGGCCGAGTTCCCAGAATCATCTATTGCAACGACGGCATACATTCCTGATGGCAGGAAACCAATAGGAATAGACGTTCGACTATTGTTAAGCGAATTCAGTTCGTGTCGAGCCTGCTGCTCACCATGGACATTTGATATGACAATTCTACACGGTGGCTTAAAGCCCGTCAGAGCAACTTCAATACTCGTTCCTGTCGTAGGATTTGGATAGGCGACGATAGATGGCAGCGACATCCCAGAGCTCTTTAGGTCTGGATTGCGCGTTAGGTTCACTTTCTCCAACGTTGTTGTATCAACAACATCTACATCAAGATCAACCGTGTCAATGGTCTGAATTGCACACAACGCTCGTGCACTAACTCGCTCACGAGTTATTCCATTGCCCTCGCTGAGATAGACTCTCACCCAAGGAGACGTGACCACACCTGAATCGAGCTGCAGCTCCATTGTATCCAGCGTATCAAGTCCATGCTGGCTTAGCAACCCAATTACGACGACTGTGTCTGCGTAGGTTGGAAGCGTATCCGGAGCAACAGGTGGAACGGTTATTGTCCCCTTGATGGATACTAGTAAATCGTGCCAATTGTCTCCGTTCAGCCTAAAACGAACGACTGACGACGTAATGGAGTCCAGGCCTGGGTATGTGAATACCGATCGAGCATGAAATGATCTTGCTGTATCACTGTAGAACGTAGAATCGCAATACTCCACAGAATCTCGTATGCCCCAATTGACATACGACAAGGCGTACCCTGTTGATCTCGTCCCAACGGAATAGAGCGTATCAGCAACACAATCACCGTTGATATCAATCTGGATTGTTCGCAATGTATCGGCACCATAACTGCCGACAACAGACAACAAGAACACTACTACGGCCACGACTGGACCGCATAGGACATTCTTCATAACCCCTCGAAATTGTATTCGTCTATGAATTCTGAAATGCGATGAATTGGAATTGAAATTGGTATTCCCCGTACCTATATCAATAATTGCAACATACGAACGAAATACTCCCAACCAAACAATGTTTCATAATTTTTACGCAATGGATTCTACATACGATATTCTTCGATATAGGCTAATACACCATCAATGTGCTGGCCTGCCCCCTACTCGTTGCACAGATAATGACTGGACCTATAGCATCGTGAGGTTTGTCAATGGTAACATGGTCAGACCCTTCAGACACGGCGATCTTGCGGCCGAGGAGATCATAGATGGCAACGTCGATCCTGCCGGATGCTGTGATGTGGACGCTATTGCCTGCACTACGGATCGTTAATGGTTGGCTGAAAAGAACATGTCGGGATTCAAAGGCGCATCCGGTGACCGCCAACGTTCCATCTATGGTCTCAACGATTGAACAGCCATCTGTGCTTGATGCTTGGACTGCAATGGTGCGTTGTTGATCGCCGTTGAGCACAACAAGTCCGCGGACAGATTCACGTTGGTAGAGTGAATCGACGGCAATAAGAAAGGGTGTGTTCCAAGGGGCTTGCCATACAACACCTACCTGCGTTGGTAGTTGTACTTGAACACGTCCGCCGGGGGTGTTTGTTTCGACACGTATCTGAAACTCGACGTCTTGCCCTACCTCAGCCGAGGTGCTCTGAAACTGCACACGAATGGTTCGGGAATCGGTAACAGCCACGGAACAGCGCACGGTGTCGGGGCATTCATCGCTGCTCTCGTATGTGCCTACATACACTGTGGAAACAGTTGGAGAGAAACGATAGAGACCTTGCCCTATCGACACAATCTCACTAGCCCCGTTCAACCAGGTTATGGGTCCGGGCTCGATAATGAGTAGGTCAACGGGTTCACCTTTACACGTAGAAGCCACATACTGAGCCGTAGCATCGGCAGTTAGAACGTTCACAAACACGCTATCGGTAGTGCTGCAGCCAGTGATAGTTGTTGCCGTGACATAGAATCGTGTGGGCACGGAGACACGTGCTGTGGGTGACGTGGACGTGGGATCATCAACCATGTTCGCTGGCTCCCATCGTACCAACGGAGCATCGGTTGTTGCATACAGCCGAACAAGTGAACCACCGCAAATGACTGTGTCAGTGCTGATTGAGAGTATCGGCATGTCGGTAACCGTTACCGTCATACGAACGGTATCTGTACAACCTTGATCCATGATCACTGCAGTGTACATGGTAGTACGAGTTGGAGCAACGATCCTAGAGTAGGACGTCATTGTTGTGTCATCCAACCAGAAACAGCTGGTGCCACCAGAAGCGGTGATCGAGAGTGTTTCGCCCTGACAGATTGCCGTATCGGCCGTGATCGTTCCTTGCAGATCACCCGGAGTTACAACAACGCTATCGATACCGATACATCCATATTCGTTGGTACCGATCACCGTGAAGACCGTGCGTTGAGTAAGCGGTACAGTGAGAGGGTTCTGGAAGTTTGGTCGATCGACGAGTTCCGCCGGAAACCACTGGTATGACTTTGCTCCCCCACAATAGAGTCGTACTTGTCCACCAACACAGAGACTGGCTACCGGTTCAGCCTTTACCGTTGGATTTGGATGGATAGTAACAGAGTCCACAACCTGTATCGCCCCTACATCATTTGTAATGGTTAACGATATGAGGTAGCGTCCTGCCGTTGAATAGCATACTCGGGGAGGAACAGAATCAAACCATTCTAGCGGTTGACCGCCTTCGAACCTCCATCTCCAAGACGTTGGACTGCCTGACACTTTCTGCGTGATCGAGATGCATCCGCCTGCACATGTATCCGTACCAGTGATCGATCCTGTTGGCAATCCGCACGAAAGCGTGGGAGTAGGCCGATCATACGTACTTTCTATACACGTGGGCAGGCCTAGTCGTGTTCGTGATGGTCGAGTGATCCGATACTCTTGGTTCCGAACGGTGACGTTTTGGTAGTAGATCTCGTCGGCACGTTCGATCTCACCGATATAGTCGCCATTGATGTAGTAGATCTTACCATTCGGTCCAAGTTGAAGCGGTGTTGGGTATTGATTTGTGAGGATGTTACTCACTATCGTTTCAGCCGTACGCCATTGAGTGCCAACAAGCCCCGCCGAAAAGAAACGGACGATCGCCGATATTGCCCCGCCATAATTATCTATCGCTCGAACTGATATAAAGGTCGTTTCACCAGAGGCGGAGAACGTTAGGCCGTAGGCAAACGAGGTCCTTTGCCATGTGGGGTCAGGCAGAATAGTAACAACCCGTTGAGACGATACGAGTCCAGTTGACGGATCGAAATCATAGACCGCGATCTCCGGACGACTCACATTGGTCATCGCCAGAAGTTTTCCATTCGGCGAGAACTTCATGATGCCGGCCTGTTGCGGAAGTGTGGCAATCGCAAACCGCGAAACAACCTTTACCGGATCAATGCCTGAAGGGGTAATGTGATGCGCTACAAACTCCACTGAACTTGCTGCACTGTCGGTGAATTGTGTTACGACCCAATACCCCGTCCCAGCAGCATCGTGTGTTCCTGCTATACGCTCGGAACCAGGACGTGGATCAAGGACAACGTCGCGCTCCACCATTGACCACCTGCCATCCGTATCAAGCTCTGCCCTATTGAGCGTGTAGACTTGCGACCCCGTCGTACTTACATCTGTCATATCCGGTGTGATGAACAGATAGACAGAAAAGGGGCGGGATGGATCTCGTACCCAAAGAGCCCCTTGAGAAGAGCTTGATCCTCCGCTGAGTTGTGTTCCGTTCGGCAGCACACGGCCCGTACCATCGTAGGCCGTCTCCCCCATTGCATAGAGTGTCAACGAATCCATACACGGATGGGTATACGCCGAGCTCCCCTCCCGCGTGTCGATCGGCAGACTCGAGACCACTCGTGGTCTATCAAGAATGCCGCCATTGCCATCGTTAAATGTTAGCCCAGCGCTCGTTCCAAAGATCCACGTAGAATACTCCGTCTGGGCAATAGCAACAGACAGCGACAACATGGTCAGAACAAAACACGTGGTGATCAGGCGCATGGACGAACATAACACGTATTCGTAAACCAGGGATTTTCGTGTACCATGCGCAATCGAAGGAGCAGTATCGCAACGCCTACGCAGACTGATCAGCATTCGTCTGGCACTAGACATGCCAGATATACACACCGGTGGATGAGGTGTTCAGGTACGGTCGCAATGAGACCGGAAATGCGAGCCTAACTACCAGTTAGACTCATGACACTGAGTCTATGGAAGGCACAACACTCCAAAGGTCCGTTTGCTGCCTGCGAAATTGAGAGTGACAAATGCCACTCCGATCATTTCGCCAACGAAGATCGTTTCGTGACCATCATGAATACCTGTTCGATTAGCGATCTCCCTACCAATTGCGTCGGTCACTGTGATAGAGCTTGGAGACGGCAAGGACGGATCCCACTCTACCTCTATGCCGGTCTCTCCCCTATACCAAACTCGATAGCCCTGATTTGCATCGACTGACTCATCAACACCTGTTGTCGTAACAACAACGTCATTTGATTCAACAACACAACCGTACCGTGTTCTTCCTCTGACTTTGTATGTGCCGGGCTTGGCTCGAAGCACATTTGCTTCTCCGTTGTACCCAATGCCTGTGTGCTTCAAGGGTTCACCGTCTTTATACCACATGATGGGACCATCGGGCCACGTGCAATTGAGATTTGATACCGATCCTTTCTGGGTGACCATCACGGATGGATTGGGAATACCGACCCCTACTGAGTCGTAGAACCATTGTCTACCAAGCACGCTATCATCTACGGTCATTGCCACGTACATCGGTTGGAGGGAGTCAACAGCAACAACGTCGATCGTCACTAGGCGTTTGTTTGGAGTAACCGAGAATGTCAGTTCCGCATTCATTGACCGTGTGGCATCAATCTGAACATTCGATATAGCCCTGCCTCCAACCACATATTGAACGCCATTGCACGTATAGAGCCTGTCCAGTCGTGAAACAGGACGTGGTTTGTCCGTTGGGAACAAGTACGGCAGCCCGTGTGCATGGACATTGCCATCGAGGTCGTAGAAAAAGCCATAAACCCCGGTGTATCCGAACAGCATTGTGGAATCAGAACCCCAGGGAATGTGCTTCAGAGAGTCAGTCCCATATGTTCCGTAAAGAAACCTGGTAAGCGAATCTCCTGGACGCAATACTCCTATCATGCCGGGTCTGCTCCAAATGGCACCTGCAGAATCAAGCAGTATCTCGACCTCATAGTCGTAACCGAGAGAAATACCAGGCAACCAGTTCCTCGTCTGCTCCTGATGATACCAAGTTTGTTTTGAGAGATCAAGATTCTTGCGGAATAGCCGCACCCCTACAACAAGAGTATCCCTGACTACTCCCAAGCGGTCTACAATTAGTGAAGAGTCATTTCTTTCGTAACCATGCAAAGACATGTCCCAACTTCTACCGTGGTCGTAGCTAATGTCAACATTCCCATACGAGAAGCTGTAACTTCCCAATAGATATGTTACGAGCGTGCCGTTTGGAGGGAGAACATAGAATCCTTGCCTAGTACTTGCGCCCCTCACCGCTACAACGTGTTTTCCCTCATCGATGCTCGATAGAAGAACGGAACCACTTCTCCAATAAAGCATTCCACGAAAGTCTCGAATCAAATCGAGGCTACTCCATCCACCTTGAAGAAGCTGTGTTGTGTCGGTATCAACTGACCAGGTGAGTCCATTGTCGGTGCTGCGCAAGAATCCGTCGTCCCATCTATTATAAGACGTAAGCAGGTCGCCGTTTCTCAGCCTTACGACGCCAGACGGAGAGTGATCAGGAATGTCTACGTTTTCCGGTGTCCACGTCTTCCCACCATCCCAGGAACGTGTGAGAACGGGTTTAGGGCACCAGTCTGAAATGAGGTTAAGCATCGGACCACGGCAGCTTACCATGCCACCAATGAATGAGCCGTCTTTGCAGGGCACCATTCCTCGTCCGCCCGTGATATAGAACAAAGAATCAACCTGGGCAGCCCCATTGCTTAGAGCACAGAGGACTGCACAGATCAATATGATGACGGACTTGGACATTGATGTTAATGCACGATCGGTAGTGGTACGGAGATAGAACTCAATCCTGAACGAAAAGTGACGGGCGTGTTATTGCGACCGCATCACCCGCAGTACGTGTACTACTTTTCCTGTAGAAACCATGATGAATACCATCTTCTGATGCTCATCGAGGTCCATGACAACCTCGTTCTCTGATATCCTAACGTTAGCCTCTAGTCGCTTTCCGAGGATGTCGAAGGCTATTACAGACGATGGCGTAGGTCCGTACCCGGCCCATCGCACGTGGATGATTCCATCGTTATCCGAATAGGCAGAGTATGTTCCGTTCTCACTGCCACCGCTCTCCTCTATTCCCGTTGTGGTGATGACGATTTCGTTCGACCAGACGTCGCATCCGAAGGGCGACTTCGCAACAACCTTGTATCTGCCCGGTTTAGGCTTGGAGATAGCGCTGTCAGCGAGTGCTCCCCAGCTTCGATGGGGCATCAGGGTATCGTTGTAGTACCACATGAACGGACCATCCGGATATTCACACTTGAGGATCGTGTCCTGATAGTACCGTCCCATGGCAACTACTGGCGTGGTGGCAGTCATCACCGAATCCGAGAACCACTGACGGCCTACGATGCTGTCGTCGACCATCATTGTGAAGTACATAGGAAGTGTGGTGTCGACTGCTTCGACGACGATGGTCGAAAGACGTTTGTTGGGTGTGATGGTATACGAGAGCTTTGAATTCATGGAGCGTGAAGGGTCTAGCATCACCGTATCGAGATGGTGACCACCGACGACGTATTCGACGCCTGTGCAGGTGTAGAGTCGATCGAGTCGTGAGACTGGTCTCGGTGCACGACGAGGAATGTAGACCTCAGTTCCGAGTGGATGGATGTTTCCATCTAAGTCGTAAAAGAGCCCATACAACCGTCCCCGTGAGTATACGAGGGTGTCTCCTGCGGGAGGAATCGAGTCGGCAGGAATATCTCTTGATACCGACCTCGGGATTGAATCATCAAGCGCTAGCATCCAATATCCATCATGCCAGCATTCTGTGCTGTCCACAACGCCATCATTACCAAAGGCATAAAGGTACCTTCCAATCCTCCACGTCCGGCTACCGGAATGAAAGTACATGGTCCTGGGATGAGGTTCCCAAATCAACCCCCCGTTAGGATAGTAACCGAACCCATCATCCACAGCAACGGTGTCACGAATGACAACACATCCGGTGAGTGTACTTGTCGAGTCTTCCTTGCCGAACGTCATCCAGTTATACCCCTTCAGCGTCTGCGACCACGACCGTCCATGATTGAAACTCATCTGGATCGAACCTGGGGAACTTCCTGATCCGACTGTATGTGTTACCAGAAGTCCATCAGGTGGCAGAACGTAGTATCCGAATCGTAGTTCGGAATTCCGAACCCAGATGAATGTCTTGCCGTTATCTAGGCTCATATGGAGTTCCCCACCCAGTTTCCAGTACAGAATGCCCCTATGGTCTCGGAAGAGCATCCCTATGACTTCGCCGACACCGAATACCGGAGCCGCTTGAGCCGTGTCGAAGGTCGCTTGCCACGTTCTCCCATTGTCCATACTCTTCAGAAAACCGTAGAGCCAACTGTTATGGGCGGTGAGCAACTCTCCTCCACGCAGACGAACGATGCCTGAGTACGCATAGTTGGGAGCACCGACATCCTCAGCAACCCACGTCTTGCCTCCGTCCCACGACCGGGTCAGTACAGGACGATCACAATGATCCGAGATATAGTAGTTCGGTGGAAACGTTGGACAATTAATGTACCCTCCAATGATCGACCCATCGTTGCAGGGCACCATGCCCCGTGCACCTTTGAGGTACAGGGAATCAAGATAGATCGAATCCTCGCCGGCAGCCCTCGCCACATGAGCGGCGAAGGCTACCAGAACGATTAGGATGATGCGTGGATTAATGATGTTTATACTCCGTCTGCGGTGACCATCAAGATAAGCGATGCCACTACCACACGCGATACACCTGCATCACATAGGCAAAAGTAATCAGGCAAGGAGCGTAGCAATACTCCATATCAATAGATGCGGTGGACTGTTACATGCGGAATGATGTGGTCAACACGAGCGGGATCTTCAACAGACTACGGTTTGACTGACAGAGGCAAGGCAACCGATGCCATCAGTACTTGATCACTACCTCGGTCGTTACAACATTTCCTCTCGTGCGAACAATCGTATAAAGCCCAGGAGACTCAGAAGACAGATCGAATCTGACCATTGAAT
>Ga0154020_10003448_pt1 | contig 19017 bp, 17 predicted proteins | sample Klosneuvirus_201_FD_109709 | JGI IMG/M metagenome (GOLD analysis project Ga0154020, IMG submission 109709) | Active sludge microbial communities from wastewater, Klosterneuburg, Austria - Klosneuvirus_20160825_MG | ecosystem: Engineered > WWTP > Aerobic digester > Activated sludge | place... | reverse complement strand
TCGGCAAGAATCTGCCTTGTGGTCAGCGGGTTCGCCAAAACCACACGGAATACCGTGCAGTTCTGGTACCCGTACTGGGGCATGTCAAAGGACGTGCGTGAGACAAAACTTTGCCCGCGGGCCCGCTGCTCTTTTTGTATGTCGGCGGTCAGGGACGTGAGCAGGTCGTTGATCTCCGCACGAAGCTTCGTGTCTGTTTCGGGGGGGGCGGCAAGCAACTCCTTAAGAAACTCCGGACGAAAACGATAGGTCAGGATGTTGAGTTCCGGCCTGGTCATTAGCTCAAAATCTGCCGAGGCCTCGATCATTTTGGCGAACTGCCCGGCTTTGCCGATGCCCATATCGATAAGTAGCTCGTACCCTTTGCGCCCGACAATGCGAAGTCCTGAGTGCACCAGCATGGCGATACCGGATCGGGATCCCTCTAGTGTGTGTTTACCGAGGTCACGGGAGCCTTTTCGAATCACATAGGCAGCACTTTGCTCCACGGCCGACAGCGCCGTCTCATCTTTGAATATACAGATGCCAGCGCCTACCGGAATATACAGTTGCTTGTGTGCATCGATGATCACCGAATCTGCCCGCTCGATGCCCTTGAGCAGTGATCGGTACCGATCCGAAAAAAGTGTTGGACCACCCCAGGCAGCATCGACATGAAAGTGGCACCTAAACTCGCGGGCCAGATCGGCCATCTCGTCCAATGGGTCCACACTACCGGTCTCGGTGGTTCCTGCGATTCCAACGATCGCCAGAACGCCGATATTCTCATCGCGCAGACGGACAAGTTCACGGTGAAGGTCGCGGATGTTTATTTTGTTTTCCTGATCGGTTTGTATGCCGATCAGATTGTTACGGCCGAGGCCCAGGACATCCGCAGCTTTGCGTAGTGAGTAGTGACTGCGTCTGGATGCTAATATCGCCAGGCCCCGGTAGCCGTATTCGGCGAGTGCGGCGGCGAGTCCATCGCCCGCTATGCCGGAGAAACGATCGCGGGGTGCCAGCATGCGGTTTCTGGCTGTCCAAAGCGCCGTCAGGTTAGCGATCGTGCCCCCGGAACAAAAGACCCCCACAGCGTGTTCGCGATCGTGAGTCCAGCGCTGATAATAGGCGTCATCGCGTTGATACACCAGACGATGAATCATGGCGATGACCTGACTCTCAAGAGGGGTCAGGGACTTAGCGGTCTCTATTTTTACAGTGTTTTGGTTAAGCGCCACCATGATTTTTGCCAGGGGCAGCATAAAGTATGGCATCGCAGACGTCATATGGCCGACATAACTCGGGGCTGCCGTATGAACCGACTGCGCCACAACTTTCCGCAGCAGAAAATCTGCGTGGTCTGAAACGAACGTCGGGTTGTCCGGGATTTTGGTGTCGAGGAAATCGCGCTCAAGGTCTGCGGGAAGGATATCTCCGGCCACCACGTGGGCATTTAAAAAGCCCATAAGATTTTTGGAGATCTCTTTTTCAAGTCTGATCAGGGTGGAGTCTTCCCGTTCGGGAATGGTAAACACCTGCCGGAGACTTTTGATGTCCGCGATGGCTTTCTTTGGATTGATTTGGTCATTGGCCATGGGAGCGGTGGCCCAATTCATCGATCAACAGCGTGAGGTCGGCATCCATCCGGTCAAATGCGAAGGCGAGTTCGATCCCCGAGGCGGTGTCCCTTCGCAGACGCAGTCGCGCCGACAACACCGGCGCTGCCAGATCCTGGCAATCGTGTTCAATCTGGAGGACATACGGATCGCCGGCAGAAAAAAGCCGTGCAGTCTCTTGCAGTGGGAGGGAGCCGTGCATTGCCCCGGTCGGATGCTGAAGGACCGCCAGCAGGCCAGTTTCAGAAATATTGATTCCGTTGAGATGGAACATCAAGCGCCATGGATCAAAATCCAGAAGCACCCGCACCGTTCCTGAAAAGGGGAAGCGCGGTTTGCGCGACACCAGTCTCTGGCCGCTCTGGCTTCGTCGGACCGATTGCAGACTTGTTTCGGGGTACGGCATCATAGGGAAGACACTAGCAGAATTGCCGGGACGCTGTCATAGCGAAAAACCTCACGATGCGGAGAGATCGTCCGGGGCAATTGGGCCGATGGGGGTGACCTCAGGTCCGGTTTCGCCCACCACTGCACCCGGAGTGCCGTCGCCCAGAATCTCCGAGAGGCGATCAGCGACATCGCGCCGATAAAGGAACTCGAAGTGGGACACTTTATCCATTGGGACAGAGAGCACTCTCTCCGAGTGTTTTCGGGGTTTAAAAAGTCCTTTCTCTCCGCGGGCGATGTTGTCGCGGACCGAATGAAGGCAGTGAATGGACACATTTTCGGGGATATCTGCCGCCTTAAGGTATCTTAAAAACGAACTGCCGGGACGCATCTGCCACATGTCCCGCCAGAAAAATCCCAGAGGTGTAATCAGTGCAAGGTAGGTCCAGCGCGTGCCGGAAAACGGGGTCCCCATCGTGATGATTTTGTCGCAGTACAGGCTGCCACCGAGTTTGAGAACCCACCAGAGACCGACCAGGCCACCCTTGGAATGCGCTACGACGTGAAACTTCTTGAATCCATGGCGCTCGATTTGTCGTTTGATTTTATAATCGATAAAAGCCGCTGTATCGAGGACACTCTTGGTGAAAAAGGTTCCCAGAAGCCCCCCCAGATTGAAGCTCAGGACCTGATGACCGCGCGCCACGAGCAGTTTTTCCAGTACGGTCAAAGCCCGACGTGATGAGAAAAAGCCATAGAGCAGAAGCACCGGAGTTTTCTGTGGGTCAAAGATCTGGCGTTTGACAATATCGTTGTTAAGACGCGCTTCTGAGAGTATCTCGCGCTGCATCGCCACTGCTCTGCGCCATAGTGACATGCCTTTTTTGCGACTGGCGAACTCGAGGACCAGCAGGGGCAGAATCACCGCCACGCCAAAAACAAGGACTCCTTCTACCGCTGATTTCATGATGGACTGCGTAGGATTATTCAGCTGGGCGACGACATAAATTTCCGGCAAGGATCCAATGAATGTCACAACGGCTGTCCGCCAGATGCGGAAGTCCAGAACACCGAATACCAGGGATGAAATGTCGAAAGGGACGATAGGGACGATCCTGACGGCGAGCGCGATTTTGTAGTCCTGGCTTCGTAAAAATTTCCAGGTTGCAGGGAGGTTTGCGGTGAGCCAGGGTTTAACTAATCTCTTGCCCAGGTACCTTCCGGCAAGGTGCAGCAACACGGCGGAAATGGTTCCACCGGTCGCGGCCAGCAGAGTTCCCCAGATCGGGCCAAAACTTTGTCCCGCCATGGCGGATAAAAACATGTGCGGAGTGAAGACAAAAGGCCGCAAAATCGAGAGCAGTAAGAATGCGCTCGGACCGATGGCCTCGCCCTCGGCCAGGCAGGACTTTAGCGAGTCGGTGCAGATGGACGTCCAGAACATAAATGCGACAATAGAAACGGCAGCAACCAGAGCCACCTCAACGAGGAGGACGGTGCGGAGCTGACTTGCGTAACTGTAGGGTTTCATGGAAGGAAGCCTTCGGAAGCATCACTTTTTCCTTCTTTCAGTATAGCATGGGTGACGGTGGACAAATGCGGGGGGAGGAGTCTGAGATCATGCGCAAAACGGGAATTTTTCAGCGCTTTGGCAGGCAGTTTTTGCCTGGTTGTGGACTAGGAATTCTCCTGGGGGGGATTCTTGGCGCAGGACCGGCTGTGCCGGTGAGGCCTGTGACCATTGATTTGACCAAGCGACTCCCCCCGGCTGAGCAGTCGCTTGTCGACTCCGCCAGCGAACTGCTTGAGACTGCAAACGTCTCGTACGCCATGGGGGGGCATAAACTCGGTGATGAGCAGGCCTGCAGCGACTGCAATGATTGCCTGAGTCGGGTCGAACCTAAGCCCAGGCAGCGGTTTTCAAAGTGCCCGGTATGTGTCCAATGCAGCCTGGACTGCAGTCACTTTACCCAGTTGGTCTTTACAAGGGCCGGATTTCCTTATCCATACCTGCCTACCGCCAGCATGTTAGACCTCAGTTCAGAAGCCCTGGCCCGGAAATATGATCTGGTGGATGCTGGGGCAAGGCCTGCAAGCGGGCCGGATGTTGCGGTCGTCGCAATCGGAGATCTTCTGGTGTATCGGGGGCATGTGGTCCTTGTCGAAAAAATTCACGGAAAGGGCCGGGGAGATATTGTTCATGCCACAGGCGGTAAGGACGTTCGTGGACCTGGTCAGGGGATCCAGCGGGAACGCTACATAGAATTTGCTTCATTCAGAGGACCTTTGTTGCGGATTTTACGGCATAAACGCCTTATGACGGCCCGGCTGGGGTCCGCGCGAGAATCTCTGCCAAAGTGAATTGAATTTCCTGTCTGGAAACGCTATGTTGTCGCCTCCATACTTCAATTTTAAGCCATCTGACTGAAAGGCATTTCATGTACTCAACGACGGATTTTCGTAAGGGCTTGAAAATCGAATATAACGATAAGGCTTGGGTCATTGTTGAATTTCAGCACGTGAGTCCTGGTAAAGGGTCGGCCTTTGTGCGCACGCGCCTCAAAAATCTGGAGACACAGCAGGTGCTCGAAGTGACGTTCAAATCCGGAGACAAGGTGCCAATTCCTGACGTAGAAATGCGTAACATGACCTACCTTTACAACGACGGTACCAATTACACCTTCATGGACAGCAGTTCTTACGACCAGTTCACCCTGACGTCCGAGGAGCTGGGCGATAACAAGTATTACATCATCGAGAACAGCCCCGTGGCCGTGACTTTTTACCGTGGCCGACCGGTAGCCGTTGAGGTGGAGAACTTCGTCGTCCTTGCCGTGGCTCAGACCCAACCGAACATCAAAGGTGACACCTCTGGCGGTGGGGGCAAGCCCGCAACGATGTCAACGGGACTCGTCGTGCAGGTTCCCTTTCACATCAGCGAAGGTGACAAACTCAAGATCGATACGCGGACCAACGCGTACCTTGAAAAGGTGAGGTAGCCATGGGGTCCACTCCTGTCGATTTCGCGAAAATCGAACGTTTGGCCGAGTTGCTGCACAAGCACGGTCTTGAGGAAATCAGAATTGAAGACGGGTCCGGGAAGATTTCGCTGAAAGCTCCCGTTCACACTGTAGCACCGGGAATGCCGACGTACCCGATGCATGCCCCGGTTTATCATCAATCCCAGATTGCGCCGTATCAAGCTGCGGCTGGTGCGGCGGCTGCCGCCGGAACAGCACCCGCCGCGGATGGTGCTTCGAAAGCTGCCCCGAAAGCGTCGGGTAAAATAATCAAATCGCCATTCGTTGGTACCTTCTACCGGGCATCTTCTCCCGGTGCCGAACCTATGGTTTCTGTCGGCCAGCGCATCCGCAAAGGGCAGTCGCTTTGCATCGTTGAAGCGATGAAGCTCATGAACGAAATTGAAGCTGACATGGATGGTGTCGTCCGGGAAATCCTCGTGGAGAACGAGCAGCCGGTTGAATTCGACCAGCCTTTGTTTGTCATCGAGTAGTTGCTGCAATTCTCCCCCCGACGGAGCGGTGTCATGAAAAAGGTGCTGATAGCAAATCGTGGCGAAATTGCCGTCCGTGTGATTCGTGCGTGTCAGGAGATGGGACTTTCCACCGTAGCTGTCCATTCGACCGCGGACAGGGACTCTCTGCATGCGAAGCTGGCGGATGAGAGCATCTGTATCGGACCAGGCCCCAGCATCAAGAGTTACCTTTCCATCCCGGCGATCATGAGTGCGGCGGAAGTCGCTGGCGTAGATGCGATTCATCCGGGGTATGGCTTTCTGTCGGAAAACCATAATTTCGCGAGCATATGTGGCCAATACGGCATTAAATTCATCGGACCGAAGCCCGAACACATTCAAGCTTTGGGCAACAAAGTTCAGGCTCGCGCTCTGGCTGAGCGGGCAGGAGTTCCCATGCTCCCCGGGAGCAAGGGGGTTGTCCGCACCGACGACGAAGCGATAGCCATTGCGAAAGAAGTCGGATTTCCCCTCATCATCAAGGCTGCAGCTGGTGGTGGTGGCCGGGGGATGAAAATCGTCAAGGCAATGGACGATTTGGTGAGGTTGTTTCATCTGGCGCAGGCCGAGGCGGAGAGTGGGTTTGGTAACCCCGACTGCTTCATTGAACGATACTGCGTCAATCCCCGGCATGTAGAGGTTCAACTCGTCGCCGACGAGCACGGCAACGTGACTCATTTAGGCGAGCGTGACTGTTCCATTCAGCGTCGGCACCAAAAGCTTGTGGAAGAATCTCCATGTCCGGTGATGAATCCGGAACGGCGAAAAAAAATCGGTGAAACAGCGGTGGCCCTGGCTAAAACGGTTGGCTACCAGTCACTTGGAACCTGCGAATTCCTGATGGATGAGGATGGTTCTTTTTATTTTATGGAAGTAAACACCAGGGCTCAGGTCGAGCACCCGGTTACCGAGATGGTCACGGGAATCGACCTGATTAAGGAACAGATCGGCATCGCCATGGGGCATAAGCTGTCGTTTGACCCGAAAAAAATTGAAATCCGCGGTCACTCCATGGAATGCCGGGTCAATGCGGAAGATCCTGCGACCTTCGCTCCCTGGCCGGGCAAGATCACCGCCTACCATGAGCCGGGTGGGCCGGGAGTCCGCATTGATGGTATGATTTATGCCGGATATACAGTGCCGTCTCTTTACGACTCCATGATTGCGAAGGTCATCACGTTTGGCAAAGACCGTATGGAGTGCATTGTGCGCATGAAGCGGGCGCTGGCGGAAATGAAAATCGATGGCATCAGGACGAACATTCCATTTCATCTGCGCCTGCTGGATGATCCGAAGTTTCAATCGGGGGATATTTCGACGCGGTTTCTGGAGACATTTCTAAACCGATAAGCCTCAGGTAGGTCAAAACTATGGTAGCCAAAGGAATGGCGGCCCTGTTTGCCAAGGTTCAGGCGAACCCCAAGGATGAACGACTTCTACATCGCGTCCTGGCTCTCATAGCGGACATTCGTAACGTCCCGGAGCGAGCCGCTGCAGCGATGGAACTCTCCTCAATGCTCGTTGACGCAGCGCCCCGCGAAGCTATGCGTATAGCTCATATGGTGTACCGCGCGGATCGGACCTCCCTCCAGGCTTTGGAGGTGGTGATCGCCTGCCTGAAAAAATTGGGGCGTGCCGCTAAAGCGGAAATTCTTTCCAACGAGCTGCGTAAATTACATGGATTGCAGAAGATTGAAGGGCCGCCTGATGCCGACCGGCAAGTGATCATGACGCCGCGCGGTGCGAAAGAGAAAAAGCCCTTTCCTAAAAAGCCTGAGTTCTCCAGCGGGCCGGACATTTCTCGCTCAGCCCATGCCGAACCCTCCCTGCGACACGAACCCGTGGAAAAGCCTTTAGCTCCCCCACGGTCTGTCCGCAGTGAGTTTTCCTTGATCGCACCTTTGGGAAACGACCAGATTATTGGCGCGAGTGCCAATAATATTCCCGGATTTTCGGAGCTTGATCTAAAAGAATTTTCGCAGATTGCCGCGATCGCCAACGCGACCCCTGAGGAGTACGTACCCGACTCTTTACCATGGGGGGCTGGTTCACCCGACCCAGGATCACCGGGCGCACCCGCGAGCCCAAACGAAGGTGTTCGGGGGGGCTTTGTTGCTCCCGAACCCACCAGTATTGATGCCGCTATCGCAGCCTCGATGGATAATCCCGACGAGATGTTTCAGTCGGCCACAGAACCGGAAGAGGAAAGTGCGCCGGTGAAGTCAGGTCCGGTTGGAGGATCGAACCAGGCGGGTGAGTCGCCGCGAAAGACAGTCCTTTCTGTAAACTTTGAACCAGGTGCATCGCCTTCGCCGGTCGTGACGCCTGATGCGACATTTGGCGATAAAGAACGCCACACGCAGATTTCCGGATATCGGAGTCCGATTAAAAAGTCCGTTAAGTCCGAAGCTAAATCTGAATCACCGCCAGCCTATGTGCACGACGCCACAGATGAAGATGCCAACGAAGATATGATCGCGGCGGCGGAACTGTTTGATTACTACTGGCAGCAGGGATTTATGAAAGAAGCCCGGGATCTGTTGAATCAAACAGCCGCTGTTTGCAGTGAAGCGCACTGGTGGCGCGCCCGCAAGAATCTGCTCCGCTCCAGTCGCATCGGGCGAACCACTGAAGAAATCAGGGGGCAGGGGAAAGCTCCCTCAGTAGTAGAAGTCACCAAAACTTCGGTCGCCGAAGGGGGGCCGTTGACGATGATTCCGGAACCCCCGGCAGGCCTGTCTGCCGCTCCCTACAAAGCCTCATCCTTGACGTCTGTGGCGGCTGTGGCGGCTGTTCCCCCTGCTCCGGTTATTCCTGTTACCTCGGCGCTCCCGGGAGCACCCCTGGCCAGCGAGCCTTTTTGGGCGCCATTGTTGGCAGAGCTGGCCTCTCTCGCGGCAAAAGCAGAGGCCGTCAAAGGCAGAATGCAGAGATCTCCTCGGGTCAAATTATCCAAGGGCGATCATAGGCTGGATGTCGCTGTCACCGGCGCGTTGGAAACCGTGGCTGATCAATCGGTCTTGTGGGAAATGGTTCAGGCGCTCTGGGGAGCAGCCCCGGGACAGGATTGCCTGGATTTTTTAAAGAAAAAACAACTGACCCGCGCCACACCGGGATTTTGGGGGATTTATCTCGACGCTATGCTGGGGGTAGGGCAGCACCGTGCAGCTTTGCAGGAAATTCGCAGCACGTTAAAGGAGCACCGGCAGCTGCCGTGGGCATCCGCAGCTTACGCGAGGATACCTCTTGTTTTGGAGCTGTTGAGCGTTCGTTCGTTTAAATGGGAGGAGGCCGACGGTGTGGCCGCCTTGCTGGAAAAAGTATCAAAGCGCCAGGCTCCTCTGGCGCGTGGGCTTTTTGTTGGTACCGAGCAGAGGTAAAACGGACCGGCAACGCTGAAAATGCCGGGGGGACGTTAAATACTGCGATTCGGTGCCAGTATCAATAAAACTGCAACAATAGTGATGATGGCTGTAAGCGTCCGTCTCTCACTACGCAAAGCCGGCGAAAAAGTATCGGGCCACTGCATATTGTCTATATTTGGTACTTTGCGTGGAATCCAGGCCGGGACCGAGTCCATGTATTGCTGAAACTCGTCGCCGAATTTTGTCAAAAGAAGCGACTCCTCATACTTCACAATACAATAGTATTGGAAAGAAAATGCGGCGACGGTCAGTAGTACAAACCAAATCTGCCCGCCGAAAATCGCGACTCCGGTCGTGATGAAGAAGTTCCCGACATAAAGTGGATTGCGTACATAACTGAATGGTCCCTCTTTGATGAGGTTGTTGCCGGTATTTGAGGATCGGGTGCGGGAGATCGACCCAATGAAAGCCACGCTGTAAATCCGGATGAGTTCTCCGAATACGATCATCAGGGTCCCAAGGGTAGCGGAGGCGGCACCTGGGCGCGAGATGAACAAAAGAATGAGAATGATGGGAATTGGCGTGAAGTCCCGCCATTGGAAAAGCTTTTCGCCAAAGTCGATAGGTGAAAATCCGCGGTTGGATGTTTCAGTGTCAGCCTCCACATGGTTCTGAGCGTTGGGCTGACCGGGATTAGTTGGTGAGTTTTTATCGTCCAAAGTAAACATTCCTTCGGCTAAGGGGGTCTGTTGAGGTTAAACCGGCATCATTCCAAGTGAAGCGCATATTATACGAGACTGGCCGGGACAGCCACGGCGAACTTGGAAACCGTCTTACCAGCGCGAGAGCCATTTTCCCATTCAGCCCGAGAGATTCCCAGGAGTGGCGGGTCGATTTTCACGACCGCAAGTTTCAATGGCTCGGCGAAGGTTTTATAAAACAATTCTTCGAAGACGGTCAGCGCCTTTACCGATCCCGAAAACACCTGGATCTCGCGATGTGTTTCGTTCCAAAAAACATCAATGTAGCTCAAGGTTGGCAGTGCCCGTTCTAACAGTTTGCGCTTCAGTTCTTCTTTAACCCGCGCCCTTTCCGGGCGGGGTGGCATTTTGCCGGTTTTGGCCGCTATGGCGTTTAGCCGTTGCTTGAAAAGAATTTGAAAAAGTGACGCAGGAACCTTGCGCCGTTCAAGTCGGATCCTCAAAATGTAGCCGTCTGCAATCTGGCAGTGCGACATGTCCCAAGGGTCCCCGTCGGTACCAACCGGGCTATGCTCATCGCGGTCGGTTTCGACGCCGGTCGGACGGTCCCATCCGAATTGCTCTTCCTTGTCGATGCCGTCGAGCTTAATTGCGGATGCCTGCCAGGGCATGAGCAGGGGATTCAGGTCAGAAAATTTATAGGAATCCTTGCCACCCAGAATTCTGAATCTTGCTACCGCCATCGCCCCCGAATGAATGCTCATATCCGCCGCTGCTCCAGAAGGTGACCACCCGGGGCTTCGTACCCCGGGGGAGGAAATATAGAAAAAACCGCTTAACGAACCACCGAGCCTAGCGTCTGACAGCTGCATGGTCAAGCCTCCAATGTGGCGCAAATCACAATATATAACAGAGAGTTACGAAACACGGGAATCTGTCGGAACTAAGGACTTCCCCGATCCGGCCGATGAACGGTCATGAAGCGACAATGAGAGTTTTTCACCAAGGTCAGGATGAAATGGCGGGAATTCCAAACACCGATTACGCAACCTACCGCGAGATCATGGACGAGCTGCTGCGCCCCATCTCCGGCGAGGGGCTGGATTCGGACACGCTCAAACGCCTTTATGAAAGCAAGCTGGTTTACCTGGAAAACCTGAGGGTCAAGTGTTTCAGAGCCATAAACTCAAATACCGGGTCACCTGAATCCGGGAACCCCACGAACCATTTTACTCCGGACGACTATAGCCTAATCGTCAAAGCCATCAGTGATACCCGCGGTCACCTTCGCCATTCCATGTTGCTCGCCATCTCCGGCAACCTCTCCCGTCGTAAAGCCATTTAGCCCCCCAGACATCTCTTGCTAGGACTTCCCCGGCCACCCTGATATATTTACAGCAAAGGCTTGCTGAGAAACCCGGAGACTTCCTGAGGTTACCCGCGATGACGCACCGTATTTTAGTTGCCGACGACTCCCCGACGATTCAAAAGGTCATTCGCATTGCATTTTCCAGAATGGATGCTGAAATGGTTGGCGCATCGTCTTATGTCGAAGCCCTCAGCGAGGCCACCCGTGCGCGGCCATCTCTCCTCATCGTAGACGCCGGGCTCCCCGGAACCCGGGGACCAGCAGATTTTGCCAAGCTTAAAACGACTTCGGGAAATGTTCCGGTAGTGCTTCTCGTCGGGTCTTATGAAAACATCGATGAGCCGGCATTTGTCGCTGCCGGTCTGGAAATTATTGTCCGGAAACCGTTCGATTCTGGTGATTTGGTTAAGACCTGCTCCGGCCTTCTTGAGTCTTCAGCTCCCATTGCGGCGATGCCTAAAGCGCCTTCGCACGCCAATCTGCCGCCCCCCCCGGTTGGGAAAAATCCGCCTGTCGAGTTTGATCTCGGAGAGGAATCCGGAGCCGGAATGTTCCGGGTGACAAACACTGATGCTGCCGCCCGCGCTGCACCCGCAACCCCAACCAGCGCCAGAGACATTGACCTGGAGCAGGCTATTGGACACCTCGGCATTCCCGTGATCGACCGGGCCCACGACACGAGCGGCGGCAGCGGAGCAGATTCCGTTCCCCCCATGCCCGCGACCGAATCTGGTCGCAGGGGGCAAAAGGCTTTTTCAGACGCTATGCCCAACACCTCGCCCGGGGGGGGGGCTGCGGGGGGCCAGCATCCGGCGACCAAAACACATTATATTCCGCCACCTTCCAGCGGGGGGCGCGGGCCTACGATCACTCCGGCCATGCCTATGGCGGCGGCCACACCCTCACCTCAGGCCTCCCAGACTTCCAGTTTGAGGGGAGGTGTGAGCGAGGTGCCTCCGGAAGACCTGGCTAGACTCGTGCGCGAGGCCGTTGAGGAATACTGCAGCCGCCATTTTTCCGGTCTGGCCCGCGAGATCATTACCGCGGAACTGAGGCGCCTTGCAGACGACAGATCCCGTCACCTGGTTGACAACTGACATCCGGTTTGGGAAGGTTGCGCCGCTATGCTTGAGTTACACGCCATACAGATCGATCCTATGATCACCAGAGCCATCGAAGAGGACTGGGGTTACGGCGATTGGACAACAGATCTGTGTGTTCCAGCAGAAAAGACAGCTAAAGCCCGCATCATTACCCGCGAAGATATCATGGTGGCAGGGGTCGATGTGGCTCGTGCGGTGTTTCACAAAGTCGATCCGCGATTGGTGGTTGCTGTTCACGCTGAAAATGGCAAAGCGGCAAATCCAAATCAGATGCTGCTGGAAATATCCGGCAACGCACGGTCGATCTTAAAGGCGGAGCGGGTCGCCCTTAACTTTCTTGGGCGCATGTGTGGAATTGCGACCCTCACGCGCAGTTTTGTGCGAGAGCTGGAAGGGACGCGGTGTGAATTGCTCGATACCCGCAAGGCCACCCCCGGACTGCGCATCATCGACAAATCAGCGACCGTGATTGGTGGAGCGCGGAACCATCGGATCGGTTTATGCGATGGCGTTATCGTGAAGGAGAATCACATTCGGGCCGCAGGTGGCATCACTGCTGCTGTCGAACGATTGCGTGAGAGTCTGCCTCCGACCCTGAAAGTTGAAGTAGAAGCGACGACGCTGGCGGAGGTTCAGGAGGCTTTGGACGCCGGTGCAGACCTGATTATGCTCGATAATATGAAGATACCGGAAATGGAAATGGCAGTTCGCACCGTTCGGGGGCGCGCACTGTTGGAAGCTTCCGGCAATGTACGTGTCGAAACGATCCGCAAAATTGCAGAGACTGGCGTCAATTTCATCTCCACCGGCGCTATCTTGCACTCGGCGCGCTGGTCAGACCTCAGCCTGCTCTTTGACGTCTGATAAAAAAATGTCAGGAATACCTATCACGTTTCTCGAACAGGTTGACTCCACGTCGACCTGGGTGCAGTCGCAGCTTGAAAAGCAGGTTAAAGCGCCTTTCGCAGTGGTCGCCGATTCGCAGCTCGCGGGGCGGGGACGCCGCGGGCGTCACTGGAGCAGTCCAAAGGGAAACATCTACCTTTCGATGGCGATCCCAGCCGACTGGTGCACTGATCGGGAGGCTATGCGGCTTCTTCCTATTTGGTCAGCGGTCCTCCTCGCAAAAAGTATCCAGGCTAAAACCCAATTGGGACTGACTCTTAAATGGCCGAATGATCTTTTGTTTGGCGGGCGCAAAGTTGCCGGTGTTTTATGTGAGGGATCTGTCCTGGGAGAACAATTTGGGGACGTCATCATTGGAGTTGGAGTCAATGTGATGACGCCTCCTGAAATCTCTGCTCCCGAAGACGGCAACGCAGAGATCAGGCATCCAGTCGCTGCGACGCTTCACGAAATTTGTGGATGGTCCGGCGATGTCAGAAAACTGGCGGCTGGAATCGCGGATTTTTTCTTTTCCCATTGGCGCAATTTCAAAGCGGACGACCTGCTCAATGAGCTGGGGCAGATGGGACTTCCCCAATACTGCCCCTGGAGAAGTGAAAATGGCATCTGGTACTCCATGCTGCCCCTAGACCCGCAGGCAAATCTGAGGTTGCGTCGTATGGCAGGCGAAAATGAGGAGACTGCGGAGCTCGCCTCCGCAAATCACCATTTCGTGCTGGCTTATCAGAGCCTTTCTGGCTCTACCACAAAGGGGGTGCCGTTAGTCGTTGCTGATGTCGGCAACACCCGCATAAAGTTAGCCATCTGGAAGCAACATACGAGAGGCGGTACTCCGGATGCCTTCACGCAGTTTCTCCTGAATGACGCGGGCAGCGATGGTCTCCCGAAAGACACCGATCAGTTTGTTAAACAGGTCAAATCCATATTGTTAGACGCCGGCATTCCGGTGAAGGGCTGGCCTGTCTTCGCAGTGAGCGTCAACGGTCCAGGACTTAAATCCTTGACAGCGATGTTGTTGAAAACGGGACTTCAGGTTTCGGTGCTTTCCAAGCGTTGTATTCGATTGGTCAGTGATTATGATGTTGGTGGACTTGGTACCGACAGGCTCGCCTCTATCGAGGGGTGGTTAAGCGGCAGCCAAAACCCCGCGTTGATTGTCAGCTGCGGAACCGCTCTTACTGTTGATGTGCTGGCGGCCAACGGGCGCCATCTCGGTGGCTTCATAGGACCTGGCCTCGCGACTTCGCTGCGTGCGCTTCATGAGCATACGGCGATGTTGCCTTTACTGGCTCCTTTAGCTCCCGAAGACTGCTTGCAGATTGGGCGCGATACGCGTTCGGCAATGGCGGCTGGCGCTGCCCAGATGGCTGCAGGTTTGGTGCTGCGCGCAATGACACTTGCCGCAAATGCGGATGCAGGAATTCGTCAGATCGTCCTGACCGGTGGTGGTGCTGAACTCCTTGCCGCCGTGCTTACTCCTGCGCTTGCCGGGGCTGAAATTCGTATGGAGGTGGTTCCGGATTTGATCCTGAAGGGGGCACGCACGCTGGCGTTGGGGGGGGATGGGTTTGGTTTTGCGAAATAGTCCCCTCTGCATGGCTGTAGCCGGTCATTTCGTGGCCGCTCAAATCCTATTGATCTTGCTTTGTGCTATGCCAACTACGCTGGTTTTTGCCGACGAATCTCGGGGCGCATCCGGATCGCTGGCAGGTTCTGACAGGTCCGGAAGAGCCTCTGTCGGCGTGGATGTGTTCGGATGGAGTCCTTATCCCATGATTTCCCGGGGATTTCGCGCGGGATATGGCGTGGATCCCTTGTTCGACATAGAATTAAATCATCAGTATGCCGACAAAAAAATTCTGATGGCTGACCTATCCTATACGGAAACGGTACTCCGTATCGTACATCGTCCGGCGGACCTGTTTTATTGGGGCTACGGGCTGGGACAAAGAGATATCAGATTGTCCTATGAGCTGTTTGTTAGCGGCCAGGCTGAGCGACAGGCCGTTAAAGAACATCACACTGCGTTGACCGGAGTGGGTTTTGCTGGCCTGGAGGTGATGGTGTTAGGGGGCTTTTCCTGCGGAGCTGATCTGTTGGGGGTATCCGCGCCACTTGTCTGGAGCAAAAAGGATGATCGTTTTCCGGATGACGCAGTGAGCTACGAAGAGGATCCACGGGACTATCCTTATGTGGAAAAAGCTTTTTCTATGAATTTCCAGATTTTGCAGACCTACGTGAGGCTGATATTTTAAAAGCCAAATGCAAAAAACTTTTCTTACGCTTTCGCCCCAGCTTATACATTGTGGCTATTGGTGCTGGAGTCTTCGGCAATTCGCCCGCTGCGAAGGCAGACCGGGGCGGAACCGCCGGACTTTTAGCCGGGTATAGCCGCGGGACGGTAAAACGGGAGACGGATACGGCCCTAACGGCCATCTCAACCCAGGTGTCACTTGGTTACGAATATTGGAACGTGAATTTCCATGGCTTTTTTCAGCACTCGCAGCTGTCCTATCCGGACAAGGATAAAGTCACGGAAGGGGTTTACAGTTTGTCCGGAATCGGAGCTGGTCTGTCCAGTGTCAACGCCGCAGGGTCTGGGCGTCTCTCGGTAGCGCTGCAGTTGCCTTTGACCGGAGTGTTTACCATTCTTTCGGAGTCTAAAGGCACCGTCAACGGCACAAACTACGTTTTGTCGGAGCTTTCTACCCTTCAGGGTGGAACAGCCTATCAGGTTCTGGCGGGCTACGACATTTTCGTGCAAGGCAAATCCGGACGAAAAACCAGATCATCCGGAAAAGCCTATTATGGGCTGTATTTTGGCTATTTGTCGCAGAACTTCACAAAGCAGACGACTCGGATAAAGACCAATAACTCTGTAATGGCTCCTGTCTCTCCCGGCAGCGAGACGGTTTCCTATTCTGTGTCGTTGACGACAGTGAGTGCGGCACTGGCGTTTGATTTGTAGCCCTAGGGCCAGTTTTTGGTCAGTGTGGTCGCATCTTCGAAGGTGTACGTCACTGATCCTGCAACGGGGCTACCAGAACACGTGAAGGTCGCCTGCCAGGCGACATCTGTGTATGTTTCCGTGCATCCGGTAATGGTCAGGGTTTCAGCTCCGGCAATATTACTGACGACGACTGTATCCGGCGCTCCCGGGACGAAGGTGATTGTCGGCTTCAAAAATATGGTCTTGCTGATAAGGTAAGACAACGTGCCATCCTTGTCCCGGTATTGGGCATAGATGCGCCGGCTGCCGCTTGTGGTTGGCGTCAATGTCGCCGGAAGTCCCTGGGCATAAGGAATCCAGCTGTTAATATTGGATCCCACGATATCGCCGGTAATTTTCAGCTCAAGTGGCTCCTGTGACGGATAGTGGTCGAAAAAAATATCCAGAGTCACGTTTTCGTCATCGGTCCAGTAGGTTTTGTTCTGCACCCATATGCCTTCGCTTTCATAATCAGGATCCAGGACGATAGTCATGGTTTTTTCCAGGCAGCGGTTGCCGGCGATGTCATCAATATAGATGTTGACGGTCTTGGACCCAGGTGAAGGCTCTACGTAGACAAAGACAACTTCGTCATCGTCAAACTCTTTTTGGCTGACTGGTGCTCCGAGGCTTCCCGTGGCCGAATAGTACATTTGGTAGGGATCAGTGGCGTTTAACTTCAAACTCAGCTTGTTGTTTGCGATGGTTGTAGACAGAGGTTCCGCAGTGCAGTTGGTCGCGGCAGTCTGCTTCACGATAATCTCCGCAGGAACCGCCTCCTCGCTCTCATTGCCAAAAATATTGCGAAAGCGTGCTCTGATGGTTTTTAGTCCTTCGCCGGCCGATAGTGTGACGCCCACCGCCGATGTCTCCAGATCCAGGTCCTCCCAATAGCCGCCATCTGCTTCAATGGTTTTGCCAGTCGTGTCGACATCTCCGGAAATCCAAATGGCATCCGTGTTTGCAGTGCGGCTGTCAGATACAACTAAAGAGTTAGTCAGATATTTCGTAGCGCTCGCCGCAAAGGAAATCACCGGCGGGTCCGGTCGTTCGGTGCTGTATTCCCAGGTCATGACTTCGAAGACAAACGGAATTCCATTCTTGTCCCGGATTTTAAAATCTGCCGAATAGACCCCTTCATTGGCGTAGGTAAAGTTGACGGCTCCGGATTCTAATGCCTGGTAACTGTCCAACTCGACATCGGAGGTGGCTGAGGTGTTTGCAATGGAAAACTCAAAATCGGCACTGGCTCCACCAGTGACTTCTATATTTAAGGAGTTGGTAGTCGTCCCTGTGTATTTGCGATCCAGCTCGTAGTTAAATTCGATAATTGGCGACGACGAAGAGCTGCTGGTTTCGGTACATGCCGAGAACAGCATCGTCACAAAAATGGCCATAATGAATTTAAATAGCCGCGAGATAACATCTCCTTTCGGTCGCGAAATTCACACTCCGCGCCTCTGAGGAGCCTAACGGCATTTCCCGCAGAAAAAATGAGGGTCTGCTGCCCATGGCGGTGACAGAAAGCATATAGGTGACTAAAACAACAGAGTAATTTGGGGGGGGCTATGCCGGCTTTTTAAGTTGGACTGCCAACGACCCAAGTGGGTGGAAATAACCAATTTAATGCCATTACATATTTTTATCTCAAGTTTCCGGGTGTCCCTCCGAACGAGGAGTTGAAGGAAAAGAAAAAGGAGTTCCTCATGCATTTTCAAAAGTCATACACGATGCTCGCGGCTGGAGTGATGCTGGTGTCAGTATCCGTCGCTTGCGTTCAGAGTCCCGAGCAAAAAAGCTATGACGACGAAAGCAAAGTCGGCACCATCACCAGCTACGGCGGCGGGGGGGGCGGCGGTGCGACCATGGTCAATGTTCCCATATCCATTGAGCACAAGGTATTTGGACTCGCAGGAACTGCCGCAACGGCCTACGACGTGACCCTGGCGGGGTGCCTTTCCGGTTATGGTGCCAGCGTTGATGAAACTAATGTAGACGGTGTTGAGGTATATAAGGACGATCGTAGCTGCCTCGCCAAACTAACGGCGTTTACGGCCGGTGGCGTCGATTACGCAGCGGCTAATCCAGGTGCAACCGATTTTACTTTGTGGACGGCCAATGATACAGCCTATTTTACCAACGCCGGCAACACAGCCAAGATTGCTGTCAAAGTAATCTCCCAGCTTTCCTCGCCGATCTCCGGCACTGAGGCTGTGGTCTATAACTTCTCCGAACTCCTCGATGGTACGGGGGATTACGTCTTCAGCGAAGCTGAAGTCAGTGATGCGCACACGATTACCGTAGAAAGCCAGGAAGCACCGCATTTCGACGTGATAGCGGCGACCTACGTAGGAGCTGATGATACGACAGGGGAACCACAACTGTCTTTCAAACTCGAGTGCGTCGATGACCCAACGGCAGGATCGCCGAACTCCATCGCGATGACCGACGGTGCGCCCAATACGAACAACATCTGCGGTAACGTAAACCTGACCGATGTGACCTACAAGCTGATCAAAGACACCTATAGCTCGGTGCTGACCATTTCCGATGCGGACACGATCTTTGGTGTAGCTGGTCAGGCGGTTACCCTTCCCACGGATCAATATCAAACTGATGCGACCCACGAAGGGTTCAACACCATCACACTCGATGGCCCGGGGCCCCTCGGAACCGCAGGTAACCAAAACATGATTCTGATTTTGAAGGCAGGGATTTCGTACACGTACTACAACATCGACATCACGACGATCACGCAGTAATGCGCCCGCTGATCGAGACATGATCGAGATATGACTGCGAAGCGACCACAACAAGGGCCAGGGGCCGGAAAATTCTTCCCGGCCCCTGCTGCTTTTTTCCTCGCAGTCAAAGCTTTCGTCATCATGACCCCGGCTTGCAGCGTGCCAAATAAATCCGGTGATCCCGCCGGGGCTTCTTCGGAATCCGGGTCTTCCGTTGTTGTCACGTCGGGAGGCGCGTCGGGCGAGAGGACCATTTTTATTCCGACGACGTTTACCAAGTCGAAGGTCTTGCCACCAGTGGCTGCACTCCGATCCCCAGACGC
>Ga0154020_10003447_pt1 | contig 19018 bp, 14 predicted proteins | sample Klosneuvirus_201_FD_109709 | JGI IMG/M metagenome (GOLD analysis project Ga0154020, IMG submission 109709) | Active sludge microbial communities from wastewater, Klosterneuburg, Austria - Klosneuvirus_20160825_MG | ecosystem: Engineered > WWTP > Aerobic digester > Activated sludge | place... | reverse complement strand
TTAAAATTGCTTCGACTTCTTCGTGTGTTTTCATGATGTCAATAGTCTACTTTTTTAGTGCAGCGTCAATCTCTTACAAGTGCCGCCAACAACTAAAACTAAATTTTATGTGAAAAATTTCGGTATTACAGCAGTGTTTATTGTTTATACAATTGAATGTCTGTTTTTGTCTGCAAATTCAGATTGTTTAGTTTCATTTTGAATCTGTCTCAGTTTGAGAATCTAATCTGTCAAAATCAATATAAATGCGTTGAAGTAAAAGTAAGATAATATTTTTGGTATGATTTTTGAACTATCAAAAATTATGGAAAAGAAAATATTATTTTTATCATATCTAATTCTTCCGCTCTTTGTTTTTCAAAGTGCTCATTCAAATGATGCTACTTCAACACAAATCTCAGATAATGAGTCCGGTGTTGATGGTAATAATATGCTGACGCGGGAGAGTTGGAGTACCGAACGCTATGAAAATGGTGTTTTAGTTGTTAGAAATACTTGGAACCGTGAAACTCATTATCCTGTTATTAGAAATTACACTAATTATAGTGATGTTAACGAAAAGAATTTAAATAACAGTTATCAAGCTTCGCCCGCTTCAAGTGAACAAGGTTCAATGACAGATTCCAACAATAATTATAATAGCGGCGCTCAATATAATAGTACAATGCCATTTATTTCAACTAGTGCTCAATGGGTCGATAGTTTCGTCAGTGAGTCACCATTTCTGAATATAAATACTCAAAGTGTAGAAGATAAGTTACGTGCTGAACGTATTAAGAATCATTTTCTTGACCTATTAGATAACAGTGACAAAAAAAATACTCTCTATAAACCGTATTTGACGAGTGAGCCGGACTCTTATGGTTTTTCTTCTATAGGAAATGATGAAGGTCAATTCGATTCAGCATCCACATCGAAAAATAGAAATTCATCTCAGGATAAGCAATCATCAAAAAATGGATCCAAAGAAGATAAATCCACAACTGACAAGGTGGAAAAAATTAGACGAGTTCATTTTCAACAACCAAAAGATCAAAAAACGCTTCTTTTGGAATCATCTAAAAACGGATACGGTTTTACTCGCGCTGGAGAGACTCTTGAATCTTATTATCAGAAGCATTCAAATGAGAAGCAATACAATTACACAGACAAACAACCACAAACTCTTGAGGCTCTTGATGCGATTGATGAAGGTGAATCGCCTAACCAAGACAATACTAATCCAGCGGAGCTAAGTAAAAAGAAAAAACTCTTCTTTCAGAGTAAACCTAATAAATTTGGTAGTTGTAAAGTAGTCTCAGCTACAGGTGCGAGTTTAGAAAATTATCGATTTAAAAATGAATCCGAAAAAATGCTAGCCAAAAAATGTACGGAAAATCGAAATGATCGATCTACTGAATGTATTAAATTTATTACAAAAGCAGCGGTGATGGCATTTAGTAATGAAGATGCCTGTCGTAAAAAGCTAACGACTAATAAGTTAATGTGTATATATAAAAGAGAAGTAACATTGCTAAGTAGTAACCCATGTAAAATCAAGGGAGCATGTGGAACCTCGCAGATTACTGATGAAGGAAATAAGGTAGTTCAAAGAGGCTTTAATAAATTTGATCTTAGTTATGAATATGACTGGTTTTGGGATTTTATTGGTCGGCCTCAGGAAAAACAAAATAAGTGTAGTCTGAAGCATACCGATGCGAAAGATCGAGACACCGCAATTGTAATGGCGGCGACTCATCTTTGTGCGCAAATCAAATCGAGTCCCAATAGAAGTTCAGCATATTATAATTGTGAATATAATGCAGGTTATACTGGATGTGTTAATGGTTTAAATGGTTATGCTAGAAATGTGGAAAGTTGTGAAAGAGCTTCTCAGGCAGAAGCGAATAGACAAGAGTTAGATATAATAAATCTTGCGTCTTGTCAGAATAACCAGAGCTGTTACAGTGAGAAGAGGACTACATTTGCTGCTGATACAATATTGAAGAAAACTGGAAGTCAATAATGAGCTATAAATATTATTTTCGTCATTTTTACAAAATAGTTTCGATCTTTGGTTTATACACTCTAGTTATATTATTCTATGGTTTAAAAATATTTGCTGCAGATGAAAAATTTCCGCTCGCGCGATTTTATTTAGAGAGTGATACATCATATAGTATTGATTATAATCAGAAAGCAATAAAATCATGTAAAATAGAGGTTGATAATGGTACTGAGGGAATTGATGTTTCTAGTGCAAATCAGAATAGATTCAATGAGATCAAAAAATGGTGTCAACACGACAACATTTTTTATCGTTTTAGAAATCTTAAAGTTTCAGACTGCGAGTGGGAAGATCAAAATCCTGAATCACCCATAAAGAGTTTGGGACCTTTCGTGGAACAAATGAAAAAGGGTTTTGCAATTAAAAATCTCGAAGTGTTATTTCAAAATAAATTTCTTATTTGTAGAGGTGATTTGTTAGTTCCTGGTGTTGAAAAAGCAACGAAGATCGAAGGGCTATGCGCACCGGTAAACTCATCAAAAATTAGTGCTCAAGGATTACCTGATTTTAATAAAAATCCTATAATTAGTTTTTTTAAATTGGAAGATCGATCATCGGCATTACAAAAAAGCATTGATAGTATGGTAAAGTTCGATAAGGAAAAGCTTTCGCTTAAAATTAGTCTAGCCATTCCTGTTCCATGGAAAATATCTCAAGATATTTCTTATCTACTTTCAGAGCAAGGAATGAAAAAATGTGACTCGGTTAACATAAAAAACGAGCAAGGCGATTCTTCTCCCTCATCCATTGAACGAAAGTAAATTTATTTTTATTTACTTTCGTTTATAATATAAAAAACTTGATACCAAGACTTTACATTAAATATATTATTTAAAGCACAAAATTTAAATTAATCTAAATAAATCTTACATAATTATTTAAATTTATGGTGGGGGTCTCATCGATATCAAAAAAGTTATTATTTGCAGCTAATATTCACCGTTCTTAATTGGGCAGGGAAAAGCAGAAGCGAAGTCGCGCCAACTGCTGAGATCTCATCGGTAACATATCCTTGGGGACAAAGTATTTTTGCTTTGGAAAAACAAGCACTGGTTTCTTGTCCACACTCAATAACATAGGATTGTCGTCCCTGAGGATCACCTTCGTTTTTATAGGCAGTTGCACAACCAACAAAAGTGGCACTGATTAAAAGAGTAAAAATAGTGTTTATGAATGTTTTCATATATTCTCCTGGTTAGTGTTTTTTAAAAAAATTAATACATTACCCTGTCGATGTCTTTGCTCGACATAGGCATGGGCATCTTGCATCTTTTCGAAGTTAAATTTTACTCCAATAGGCGTTTTGTATCCGTGATTTGTAGTAAAATCTAAAAGTTGTAAAAGCTCGTTTTTTGACAATTCGGTTACACCAAAAATAACACGTGGCATTTGTTTGAATAGTTTTATGCAACGCCAATATAGGCCGATCAGCATTTGTAAAAGATTGGCCGAAACTAAAATAATTTCCCCTTGTTTTTTGACTAAATGATTTAGAGTATTGATGTCAATAAATCCAGCTGCGTCGATTACTTTATCAAATGAATTTTTCAACTGTTTGGGATTCCAGTTTTTATAATCAATAACTTGATCTGCACCTAGCGACCTAATAAAATTAAAATTGTCTTTGCTGGTTAGCGCCCAGACCTGCGCCCCTTTTATTTTTGCAATTTGAATCATGGCGCTTCCAACAGAGCCTGAAGCACCGACAATAAAAATTTTTTCATGAGGCTGAATTTTTGTTTTTTGAACTAAAAATGACCATGCAGTCATGGCACCAAAGCTAAAGACTCCCGCTTCAGCAAGTGTCATTGATTCAGGAATTTTTAAAATTTTTGAATCTTGATCGAGGGCTTTATATTCAACGTAAGCCCCCATTTGTGCTCCTGTAACGGCCAAAACTAGATCGCCCACTTTGAATTTTGTTACTCTTGCGCCACACTCAACGACAACACCTGAAAGCTCAGTCCCTAAAATGGATTGTCTGGGACGCTTAAAACCAAAAATTAAATGCGCTAAGAACGAAAATCCTTTTGGCATATTCAAACTTCTCAGTCGCCAGTCGGCCGTGGTTGCTGATGTAAAATAGATCTCGACTAAAACTTCATTCCATTGCACAGAGGGGCGTTGTCTCTCTTTTATTTGCAAAACTTCAGGACCACCAAATTGTTTATATTCGATTGTTTTCATAAAGGTCATCGCTTTCGTTATAATTAGTTCTTTCAAAAACAGAATAAAAGGATTTTATAATAATTTCTTGATAGTTTGTGCTCATAAGAGAATAATTATTAAATTAATGAGGTACTCTATGGAGAAAGTGAATAAACATCTTGTTTTGATACGCGACCTAGTCGAGCAAATTGAAACACATTTAAGTGAAGAGGTATCGGTTTTAGAACTAGCAGAAAAATATGCGCTTTCGCCTTGGCATTTTCAACGGTTATTTAAAGGTCTTGTGGGTGACTCCTTGGGTTCTTATATTCGAGGTCGCCGACTTTCAAAAGCAGCAATTCTTTTGAAAAAAACTGACTTGAGTATTGTTGATATCGCCTTAGAGGTTGGGTTTCAATCTCACGAAGCGTTTTCTCGATCGTTCAAAAATTTATTCGAAATGACTCCCAAAGAGGTCCGCCAACAGAATACCTCTCTCAATATTAAAGAAAAACCGCAGCTGACAGATGCCTTGTTGCATTTTTTGGCCAATCGACTGGACCATAAACCACAAATTTTAGTACAACCCAAAAAAAGAATTATTGGTGTCTCATTGGAAATTGATTCACCTTTTGTCGATCCAGCCCATTGTACTACGATTGCGGCGCCCTGGATGAAGCTCTTAGAGTGGGCTAATAAAAATAATAGAATCGAGGGCTCCGTCTTTTATGGAATTACCCGCAGTCCTTCTGGAAATTTTATCGAACCAACACTACAGTACTTAGCGGGACTTGAAGTAAATCAAGATGAAAATCTACCAGAAGGATTTGAGGAAGTTTTTTTACCTGAGCAAAGAATTGCATTATTTGAAATTGCCACTCATGTTAATGATGATAATTTGAAACAAAAAATCGATGCTATTTATGGATTTTGGCTTAGTAGCTCAAGCTATCAAAGAGATACTGGTGATGATTATGAGATGTTCAAAAACATGATAAACATTGAAAGTGCTATGACCGGGAACTTTGAGTCACTGTATGCCATTCCTATAACTGAAAAACACTAATTTTCGTGAAATACATAAGGTTTTAGATTTATTTTCTTAAAAGAGCAGTTGACCTAACTCCATAAATAGCAGACAATTATGGAATATGATCCACAGGATAATCTCACCTTCTAAAAATAGTAGTTTTTTTCTATTTGGTGCTCGTGGTACTGGAAAATCGACATTTTTGCATAAGCAGTTTAAAATGAAAAACCCCTGGTTTTTGGATTTACTAGATCCCGCTGTGGAGGATTTTTATGCGCGTGCTCCTAAACGAATTGAGCAAGAGCTTAAAGCTCTTAAAAAAAAACCAGATTGGATCGTTATTGATGAGGTTCAAAAAGTTCCGCGCTTGTTAGATATGATTCATTTATTGATTGAACGGGACAATTATAGATTTATTCTCACTGGTTCCAGCGCACGAAAATTAAAACGAGGAGGCGCTAATTTGTTGGCAGGCCGTGCCTTTGTAAACGAGTTGTTTCCTTTATCAATAGTTGAATTGGGTAATAAGTTTAATTTAATAGAATATCTGCATTGGGGTGGTTTACCACGAATTTATTCCTTAAATTCTTCTAAAGATCGAATTGAATATCTCTCAAGTTACGTCATTACTTATTTAAATGAAGAAATTCGAAATGAACAAATCGTTAGAAAACTAGATCCATTCCGATCTTTTTTAGAGATAGCAGGGCAGGTTTCAGGAAAGATCATTAATCATAAAAAGATAGCGAGTGAAATTGGCGTCGACACAAAAACAATTCAGTCTTACTTTCAGATATTGGAAGATACTTTATTAGGTTTTTACTTGCCAGCATTTCATGAATCTGTCAGAAAAAGTCAAAAACATAATCCAAAATTCTACCTTTTTGATACTGGAATAAAAAAAGCTCTTGAAGGTTCCTTAGAGCAAAAACCGGTAGAAAGAACTTCCGTCTTCGGAGAACTTTTTGAGGCGGCAGTTATTCTTGAAATTTATCGACTTAATAAATATTACAAATCCAATTATAAGTTATCTTATTTTGCGACAAAAAATAATGCTGAGATTGATTTGGTTTTAAGTAAAAATCGATCTCATACATTGATTGAAATCAAATCATCAGATTCCATTGATGAAACAGAGGTGAGATCGTTAAACCAATTGGCTGTTGATTTTCCAAACGTTCAATCTGTATTTTACTTAAGTCGACATCCAAAACTTTTAAAAATTGGCAAAGTGACTTGTATGAATTGGCAAAAGTTCCTCCTTAGCTTTAAAGGATAAACAAATTCTATAAAAAGTAGTAAATTTAATTTTCCTCTCGAAAGTGAATCTTTTAGTTAGAACCTTATACAAAAATTCAGTGCCGCTAGTTCTGAATTTCTATTTACAAAGGGAATCATAAGACCAGGGTTTCAAAATTGAATATACTTTCATTTAATATATGATAATCATCATTTAGTTTAAGCAAAAATGCTGTTCGCACCTCATGTTTAATTTAGTTATAAAAGTGGTTGCGGGCCAGTGAATAAAAGGCCCAATTGATTTTGGTATCCTTTGAAGAGCTAAATCCTGCGGCTTCTGAAAAATTAAGAATCATCCTTCTACCTGTTGTTTTATCTCCAAAGTTCGTCTATAACCCATAGAATAATGAGTACAAATAAATGAGTATCAATAAAGGTCTGGAGCGAAAAATCATGGAAGGGGAGATTAATTTTCCACTCACATTAGCGCCGATGGTAGGGCTTTCGCACACCTCATTTCGCCGTCTCATACAGACCTATTTGCCAGAAGGGGCGCAGCTCATTTGGCCGACTGAAATGCTCAACTCTCGTCGTATACCTCGAGAAAATTTAGGCGAAACACCCGAGACCTATCGCCACCCGTCCGAGCAGGGATGTCTAGTGCCGCAACTATTGGGAAATGAAGAAGAACCTCTGCGTCTCTCAGTTGAAAAATTGGAAGCCTGGGGCGCACGTGGAATTGATATCAATATGGGTTGCCCTGTATCAAAGGCCCTAAAGCATAATTATGGAGTGGCTTTAATGGGAGATTCGAATTATGCAGCCGAAGTGGTACGGATGGTTTCCCGTCGTGCGAAAGTTCCCGTTTCAGTCAAATTGAGGGCAGTGGAATCAGGTAATTTGGCTGAACTTAAAATATTTGTGGATGGATTAATTGAGGCAGGGGCTTCATGGTTAACACTGCATCCGCGTCGGGGTAGTCAAAAGCGAAGAGGTGAGGCGGATTGGTCTCAAATTGCTTGGTTGAGAGAGCAGATTCCGTGCCCTTTGATTGGAAATGGAGATGTGCAAACAGCAGAAGATGCCGAACGCATGCTCCAAGAAACCTTTTGTGATGCAGTGATGGTGGGGCGTGCCTTGACCGCTAGACCTTGGCTCTTTTGGCAGTGGAGCGAGCAGCAAGGGGGGTGGTCCACTCCTTTAGCACATATTGGTAAATCAGCACCACGAACTCCCTTTGAAGAAGCACAAGAATATGGAATAGCCTTACGCTTGCTTCTCCAGTATATGGCCGAAGATTTTTCTAGCGAAGCCCTAGTTTTGCGTAAATTCCACTTCTTTGTCAAAACGGGTTCTGTATGGCTCGATTTTGGTCAAAAACTCTATGGAATTACTCATACAGCTAAGACAGTTGCGGCTTTAGATCAAGAATTAAAGGAGTTTTTCAAACAGGAATTATTGATGAGTGAAAGAACTGAATTACGACAGTAAAAGAATTATAACTACCTTTTTTATTTCCTTTTGCTTCAAGATTAAAGATAAAGAGATAGAATCGATGAGGATTGTGGCCTTTAGAGGCTATAATAAATGCAAAATTAGTTGTAATCGAATCAAAAATCATTCAAGGTACGCCAATGATAACAAGTAAAACAGATATTTCTATAATAAATCAATTTTCAGACTTAAAACTATTACCAGAGCTATTAAAAGCCATCCATTCAGAAGGCTATGAAAAGCCCACACCTATTCAGAGTGCGGCAATTCCTACTATTCTCACCGGAAAAGATCTACTCGGTATCGCACAAACTGGGACGGGTAAGACCGCGGCGTTTTCTTTGCCACTTCTCCAGAACTTAATGGTTTCAAAGTGGAGTTTAACTCCTAAATCACCAAGAGCATTGATTTTAGTGCCAACACGAGAGTTGGCGATTCAAGTTCATAAGAGCATGGAAACCTATGGTAAAAGTTTATCGATGAAATACGCAGTTATTTTTGGTGGCGTCGGGCAGGGCGTGCAAGTGCAAACTCTGGCACGAGGGGTTGATGTCTTGGTGGCGACACCAGGTCGACTCTTAGATCTGATTAATCAAAAATACATCAAATTAGATAAAGTGGAAGTATTTGTTCTCGATGAAGCTGATCGCATGCTTGATATGGGTTTTATTCAAGATATCAAAAGAATTTTACCCCTATTACCAAAGAAAAAACAAAATTTATTTTTCTCAGCGACAATGCCTAAAGATGTTCAATCACTAGCGGATTCAATTCTGCACGAACCGGCTAAAGTTTCAGTGACGCCACAATCGACCACGGTTGAAAAAATTAAGCAAAAAGTTCTCTTTGTTAAGCGTGAAAATAAAATGAATTTATTGCTCCATCTCTTAAAAAGTAATGAGCTTTACAAAGTGTTAGTATTTGTAGATATGAAGCACGTTGCAAACAAAGTAACTGAGCAGCTAGTAAAAAATAGAATTCCCTCAGCAGCTATTCATGGAAATAAATCTCAAGGGGCTAGACAGAAAGCGATTGAGGATTTTAGTAAAGATAAAGTAAGAGTTCTAGTCGCTACCGATATCGCCGCTCGAGGGATTGATATTGATGGTATCACACATGTTATTAACTTTGATTTACCGCATCTTGTGGAAAGTTATGTCCATCGTATTGGACGGACAGCAAGAGCTGGTGCTGAAGGACAAGCTATCTCCTTTTGTACAGGGTATGAAAAGTCTTATTTGTTTGCTATTGAAAAACAAACCAGAGCTAAAATTGAAGCCGAACTAAATCATCCCTACCACGCCAGTGAAGTGAGCGAGGCGCGTGTGATGAGTGTTGGACAAGCTAAAGCGATGAGTGAGTCTGAAAAACGTGGACGCCGTCAGCATAGTGGTGGTGGTACAGGACGTGGAGGTTCACAACGTAGTTACGGTGGTGGTCGACGTTCTGATGCAGCAGCCGGTGGGAGCAGCAATGGTAGTGGCCGAGCGTCCTCTCGTTCTGGTGGATCAGGTGCTTCATCTAAGACCAGTCAAAGTGGTCGTTCTCGTTTTCGTAAATAACTGACCATGATTAAAAAATTCTATCTTGGCCAGTATTATCATAATAAAAAACCATGATTGAAAAATTAAATTCTTCTTTTTTTTCGTAAAGTGGCTAATCCCTGGGGGATCAGCAAGAGCAGATCACTGGCCAGCAGAGATAAATGATCCCGTTGTCCCTTCACCCAAATTTGCGAGCAAAATCCATGGAGAAAAGCGCCTAGAGCCGCAGCCTCCATCACACTCAATCCTTGAGCCACTAAGCCTGCAATAATTCCAGTGAGGACATCTCCCGTGCCAGCTTTTGCAAGGGCCGAATTTCCTGATTTTACTTGGATCACTTTCTTGGAATTAATAATAAATGTAATCGGACCCTTTAAAAGAATATGGCATTGATATTTTTTTTGAGCCACTTGCAGTGATTTAAGTGTTTCAGCAGCTGTGATTTTTTGTTTCTTTAAAAGACGTGCCAATTCACCTGTGTGTGGGGTTAATAGCCAAGATTTCGGCAAGGGATGGATATTTTTTCTGGCAATTACGGTTAAGGCATCGGCATCCAATATAACGTTTTCAATTTTATTTTTAATTAATGCATGAATGATTTGTTCAGTTTTGGTATTAATACCAAGACCAGGACCCACGGCAATTGAGTGGTAGAGTTTCCAGTTTTGGTTTATTTTAGACTTGGAAAGAATTAAAAAATCTGGGTGTTTTTGAATAGGGAAATGCTTTTGATCTGTCATGAGAATGGTGTAACCAGAGCCGACTCTTGCTGCCGCAGTAGCAGCCAACACCGCGGCACCAAAGTAGCCTCGTTGACCCGCTATTATCAATGTTTTTCCGCCATGGGTTTTATTTTGAGAAGAGCCTCGTTGAGGAAGTAATAAGCGGGCTTGCTTTTGATTAAAGGTCCTTAATTGCATCACACCCTCTCGGCAATAATAAAGCTTTAAGATTAAAAACTTCGTATACTGTAACACAAGTTCTATTCCAATGGATCCAGATTATTTTGATTCAGGACTTTTATTATTTTTTTTTGGCTGCTTGAATCATCTGAGCAATTTTCTCATCAGAAACACTGGGATCTTTAAACAGAGGTATTATTTTGTTGAGTTGATTTTTATCAAGAGTTGAAAGAGAATCAATAAAAGTTTCTATTTGTTCTGCACTTGCCTCACGAACTCTTTTAGTCGTGGTTTCGACATCTTCAACATCTAATAAATCTTTAATTCTTTTAATTCTTGCAAGGGCTGCATTCGTAGCTAAAGCATTTAAAATAAAGGAGCGATTACTCATTTGTATATCAGTGAGTGACGAGCGAATTGCTGGGTTGAGAAAATGAATTGCTGTGGGAATGGTATACCCGGCAATGATTAATGAAATGATAAAATTAGTTCTTGCCTCTTTAAACTTATCAAGAGCTCGTTGGGCTTTAATGATGGCATCGCTGTCATTATTATTGGTTACAAAAGAACCTTTTAAACCCATTTCTTTTTTTACCGATTCATAAGCTACGTCCGCGTACAATCCCATAAGACCTGTATGAGAGGCACCTTGTACTCCATTGAGCCAACCCACCGCGGCCCCAGTTTGAGTGCCTACGAGAACAGTTCCTCTTGTTACCGTATAAGAGGTCCTGAAAAAAGTGATGGCACTAGTTGCGATCGAACCTCCTAGTGCCGCGAGGGCTGTTGAGCTCAATAAAACGATTCCAAAATCACGGATTTTCTCATCGACCTCTTCTAAATGAATTTCATTTATTTTTTTACAAGTGAGATCTAAATATTCTGGATTATGAATCAATGTTTGTCCTAAAGCTAAGGGATTATTTTTTATCAATGTATTCAAGGTGTTTTTATTGTAATCTTTTAACATAATTCTTTGATTCGTCACATTTTGCCAAGTCATGGTGTCTTTAAGTTCTCTGATTGAGGTATTAACATCCTTTGTTGTTACATGTTGATGCGGTGTAAAAATAAATTTATCACTTTTTGGTTTTTCTCGTTCCGCGTCGACCTCTTGAAATTCTCGGAGATCTCCGGCCTTACTCTTTATTTTATTAGTGATTAATAAAATACCCGCATCATGACTGAGTTCATTTAAATATTGAGCTGTGTATTGACTAAATTTAAACCTAGCATCTTCAGAGTCTAAGTTAGGTGTATCAAAATAAATCCCATTTTCTCTTTTAAGAGGAGCATTTTTTAACGATTGGTTGAGTCTATCTATACTGGCATTGAGGGAATCTGTGGCAGATTTAGAATTCATTTTTTTAGTATTACCAAGAAAGTCTTTTGTTGTGTTTTTTAATGTGCTTTTAAGTTCATTTTTAAAGTCTTTATCAACTTTACTGCAGGCGTTAAGACCACGATTAAAGAGTGAAATGTTTTCTCCACAAATTTTATTAAGTATTAAGTTTAATTCTTTCTCAGAGAAAGTTCCATTTTTCATAAAACTTGGGTCAAATTTATAATAGTAGTTAGTAAGGGCTAGAGCTGAATTAAGTAGAATTTGTTTTTCTAAAGTTTTAGCAAAGTCTTCTTCACGAATGTGTTCAGCTATCTTTTTTCCATCGGTGATTAATTCATTGGTGGTTGAAGGATCGCATGGGGAGATATTGGAAGATTGACTTAGGTAATTTCCTAAGTTGAGATCTATTATTTTTTGCGAAAAATTTAATTTATTATTTGGATCTTTTACACAAATGTCGAGTTTATTCTTGATGGTTGAAAGATTTTTAAGTGCCTTGTGTTGACGGATAAGCGCTGAACGACTCTTTGGGTTTGGATCATTGGTATTTTTAGTATCCTCTAGATACTCATCAGTAATTCGCACTAGTTTTTCTGCAGCAGAATAAAATTTTTCGGGATCGCTAAAATCAGATTTTAAACTCCGATGGAGTGATAATAAATAATCGGAATTGATATTTTGAGTGTTTGATTGAGCCGTTAATCCCCTAGCGGTATGTTCTGAAAAAATAATGGATTGGATAAGGAGCAGAGAAAGCAAATATCTTAAAAAACGCTTTAACTTCATGTTATAACAATTAAAATCCATGTCTCCTTTTCGTCAAATTGATCTAAAACTCAATGCTTTAAATAAAAAGCTAGACCCGATCATCCTCTGAATCTAATAAAGTATTGGAACCTTTTAAACTTGATCTGTACCCAGAAAGACATTCCATCACGACTATTAGCAAGGTCATTAGCGAGAATCCACTTAAGAAAGAATGACAGATCCTTGCCGATTCGCAGTAAATCAGGCATGAGAGTGGTGATGAAGGTGAAATGGCCAAAGTGGCTTACTATTTTTTTAAAAGGTTTATTTATATTTAATGAATTACTCTGTAATTCTTTAGTATTGGGGACTACGACAGAGTCTATTATAACACTACCCTCGACCATGATCGAAGGAGAGATCCATGACATGAAGTCTGCCCCAGTGGAGTCCTCTTTTATGCCTCGTCATGAAATTGAAACACCGATTTCCGTAAAGTCAGGTTTGGGTTCAAAAAATATGGACCCGCAATTTAATGAGTTGGGAGTTCCCTATTTTAATATGAATAATGATTTGGATCTGACTCTAGAAAGAGAGTTAAGCTCATTGTGGTTACTGACATCATCAGAATCGAGACTTCTACCAGATTCAAAGAACTACAGTAATTCAAATATAATAAAAATACCGAATACTAAATTAGAATTAATCACTCAGCAGTTTCATTTTGAAGTTTCAGAGGATTTTCCAATTTTTCGAGCCAAAACGTCTAAGTTTAAAACTAAATCTCAATCTCAATCTAATTCTAAATCCGAATCCGAATCAGCAGCGCATTCCGAGGAATTCAAGGTCGAAATAGGAACCAGTAGTGATCGTCGTTGGTATCAGTACCGCAATCAAATTATCACTCCCACACTTTCAGATCATTCGAAGATCGAAAAATTACGAAGTAAGAATGACCAATCTTATTTTAAAATATCAGATACAAAAAAAGAACAATCTTGGATGCTTGATGGTGATACTGTTAATCGAGATGTGCATTTGGGTTCAGCACTCACAGGTTATAGTAAAATGAAGCAAGTCAATATGAATAGTCGATGGCAATGGAATCAAGACTATACACTGTATGCATTTTTAAAGAATCGAAGCGGTGATTTTGAATCACAAAGTCTCAAAAATGATTCGAATCAATTTCAAAATCGACAGCTCGGAGTACTTTTAAAATGGAATGCACCTCTAGCATCTCAGGAGTCTCCAGCATACCCTGCGACAGAGGAGTCAACAATGTCTCCGGAGTCTGTCGCAACTTTGGAGTCTACAGCATTTCAAAGGTCACAGGCAACTCAAAGCCCACATACATCTCAGCAAAATCCGGTTGAAAGCTCAATTAAACTCGGGTTATCGAATGAAAATCTTCAACGTGACTACACTAATCAATCACAAACAGAATTGGGACGATACCAATTGGAATTCATTGCGATACACAAGCAGCAGTGGAATTATTTTTCAGCGAAAGAACATTTCAAATCTCAAGCAGCTAAAGACTTCACTCGTAAAAGTTTTTCACAATGGAATTCGGCTTCAAATCAATCCTTACTCCATCATCAGCAGCAAGAATTAAGTGAACCATTAACTTTTGATATAGGAGTTGAAATATCAACCCTTTCTAAACCTGATCGATTTTGGAATTTAGGTTTCAAAGGTCAACTTCGACGCTACAGTTTATTACCTACTCCAACTCAAAAACTAGGAGATGGCATGAGCCTCTCTGGAAATGAAGATCTACCCCCAGAAGAAGGCACTCGAGTCGCATCAGGACTATGGTTTGAAGCCACGGGGATTGAAGCAGAGCTTCTTCCCTTTTTTGAGCAAACTTTAAACGAACCTGTTATTTTAGCAACCACGCCACAATCGGCTAAAACGCTTGGTCTCGGAAGTGTTTACGTTCAAGGTGTAGAGTTTCATTTGAAACGAAATTTCGATTCTTGGAATCTCGATTTTCTTTATAGTTATCAAGAAGCATTAAATAATTCTAAGATTAGTTGGCAACGAGGCCAAGCTCTTCCAGGTCGACCGACTCATTATATCGATTCAACTTTTATCTATGGAAAATGGAATCAAGGCCTTACCTTTGGTATCACCTATGGTTTTAAAAGTGAAGAGGCCTTGGATTTATCTGGATTATGGAAGCGAGCTCCTCATCATAACTTGAAAAGTTTTATCGGATATGGCACTAGTGCCTGGGCCGTGCAGGTGGTTGGATCACAATTATTATCTTCACTCAATGAGTCACCGCTTAGTCTTCAACAGGGAATGGTGGGTTACGATCTCATGGACCCCAAAATTGAAACACAGGAGTTTAAATTATTATGCGAATTTTTTCTATAAAACAGCTTCTCAGTTTTGGCATCAGTTGCTGCCTCTTATGGATTATCTCTGCCCTTTTATTCGCTTGCGCTAAAAAACCATCCAAGATGTCTCCTCCAGCAGCAGTTTCACTTCCCATTATTTCTCATAAAGGTGAGAGAGAGTTTCCCAAAGGATTGTGGTTTGTGGGAAATAATTTTGCAACAGGTGGATCTTTAGGACGATTAGATTTAGAAACGGGATTGATACAACATAATATACTAAAAGTTGGACCTGATACCATTGTGGTTCCTGACTCTAACGAAGCCATTTTTATGTTAAATCGTCAAGGGCAAGATTCCATTGCAAGAATTAAAGGAGTGAAGGCAGACATAGAATCTTCAAGAGAGTTTCTAAAAGACAGTAATCCCCAGACGGTCATAAGAGATTTAAAAGGAAACATTTGGGTGAGTTTTCTTGAGCTAAATCAAATTCATGTCTATTCACCAAATTTAAAAGAGTTAGTGGCGCAAGTGGATTTAACTCATTTAGGGATTAAAGGGATTGACGGATCTATTCATGCAGACCTTGGCCCAATGGCTGTTTTTGATGATCATATTATTTTGATAGCAGCCCAACGTCTTCACCGAGATCGATCCTGGGCACCTGATAAAAATTCAGGTTTAGCCTACATTAATAGCGATAGTTATGCAGTCGAATCAAGCCATTTCATTGAACTGTCCAATCCCACCTTACTGAAAACGGAGCCATCAAAATCAAGAGTCACCATTGTTGGAAAAGGGGATTTTGTTGATGTCTCGGGATTAATGGGTCAGGTTTTATTTTTTGATCAAAAGAATTTATCTTCAGCACAAACGCATTTTTATAATGGGAAAATTATCGCAGCTGATTTTGCAGAAGGTTCCGATGATCCAGCTTTAATCGTCTGGTATCCTAAAGATAATAAAAGCTGTATTCAAATGGGTGAGATTTCAATTGTATGTGCAGGCTCTCCCGCTAATCAAGGTTATGTTTTTTCAGCGATCCGACAAGTAAGTAACATAATATTTGTATCTTATTTTGGAAACCAAACTTCGGAGTTGTGGGTCATTGATTTCAAAACTGGTGAAGTTTCAGGCGAAGATTCAGGCGAAGATTCAGGCGAAAATTCAATAGTTCAGAGGATTCCTATGGATTTACCTCTCTTTAGTTTGAGTTTTGGACCTTAAAAGTTGGTGGTAAAATTTTATGAAAATCTCATTTAATTATATCCTCTTATTGTCATTGCTGATGCATTTTGTATTTTTTTTTGAAATTCCATTTTTGAAATCTAATTCATTAGGGCAAAGTGGATGGAGCTCAACTAGAACAAAACAAATGATTACAATCGATTTTTTGAATTATCCAAAAAACAAACATGTTAAGGACCTCAAGAAAAACAACAAAATCATTCATCATTTTGAAACAGGATCTCAATCGTTACAAAAAACCACCGAGACGCAACACCAGAATTCATTTATGAAAAAAGCTTCAGACAAAATAATGGACGAAGGATTTATTTATAAGCCAGCGCCCAATTACCCTCTTGAAGCACTGAAAAATAAATTGGAAGGAGATCTATTACTATTGGTTAAGACTAACAAAGACGGCTTTATTGCTTCTGTTTCATTAGAGCAGAGCTCTGGGCACGATATACTGGACTCCCAGGCTCTTCAAACTGTCAAAGAATGGCGTTTATCGTCGGAATCCATTTTTCATGTCCCCTTTAGTTTTAAGATTAAGCAAAAACCAGAAAATTCTATTGATACGGATGAAAAAAAATGATTAAAGGACTGGCAGGTCTCAAGTTTCTTGAGAAGCAAATCAAAGGGTGAGATATTAAGGACTGGCCCTTTGCAGAATCTCAGAATTGGAAGACTTTGAAACGAAAAGATGGGAAATAGACGATTAACCCATAAACTAATTAAAAGTTAAGTATAATAGATCTTTTCATAGGTTCTGCAATCAAGGCACTCGAGGAATGAGCGCGGAGGCCTACTTCCTGTAGGCCGCACAAGCGAATGACGAAGACAACGAAGAGTGCGGAATTTATGAAAAGATCTATAAATAAAAAATATTAACCAAATAAAAGGAAACAATATGAGTCATATGAAAAAGAATAATTTGTTTAATTTGGGTCGAGGAAAGTCGATCCTATCTACTTTTATTATTTCAATTAATACTTTTGCCATGGCGGCCTCTGGTCCATCTCGTGTGGTTGATACAAATCTAATTGATAAAACAGTGTCACCTTGTGAGAATTTTTTTCAGTATTCTTGCGGAGAGTGGTTAAAAAAAACTTCCATTCCTAAAGACCGACCCAGTGTTTATCGATTCTCTGAAATTGATATCAGTACAGAAAAAATTCTTAAAGGTATTCTTGAAAAATACAAAGCAGGGAAATATTTTCCAGCTCAAAAATACGCGAGTAAAATGGGTGCATTTTATAAATCGTGTACCAGTGAAATGTCTTCGAACCGACATGCTCGAAAAGAAGTGTCGAAGCTCTTAGCTAAAATAGATCAACTTCCAGCAAAAGAATCAAAGCTCTATCTTAATGCTTTAACTCAATTAGTTGCTGACTTTCATCAGAATGGCATTCCACTATTTTTTAATTTTTACGTCGATCAAGATCCAGGGGATGCGCGACAAGTAATTCCGCAAATCGATCAAGGCGGTTTAGGCCTACCAGAAAAAGGGTATTATCTTGAAGATAATGAAGAGAAAAATAAAACACGCGCTGAATATTTAAAGCACCTTGCCAAAGTATTGAATATTGCTGGCATCAACACTGCTGACCTTGCTGTTAAAAATGCTTACTCCATCGAAGAAAGTCTGGCAAAGGCCTCTTTGGGTCCCGTCGAACGCCGTGACCCTAAAGCTGTTTATCATAGAATGCCACTGAAGGATTTGCATGCCTTGGCACCTCAGTTTGAATGGAGTACCTATTTTTCAAGTTTAGGTGTTTCTGAGGGTGTGGAATTAAATGTTGCTGTACCCGATTTTTTTAAAGAATTTGGTCAGCTTATTAATAAGAGTTCAAGACTTGAAATCACGGATTATTTGAAATGGCAGACACTTCATTCGGTTGCGAGTTTTTCTTATAAAGAATTAATCAAAGAAAATTTTAACTTTTATGGAAAATTTTTAAATGGTCAAAAGGCAATGAAACCTCGCTGGAAAACCTGTGTGGCTTCGATTGATACTCATCTTGGTGAGGCTCTTGGAGATGCTTTTGTGGAGCTTCAATTTGGACCAGAGGCCAAAAATTTGGGTGTTAAAATGATGAATCAAATCCAAAATGTCGTTCGAGAAATGTTTGATCAATTAGATTGGATGGATCAACACACCCGAGATGGTGCTATTAAAAAATTAGGAACTTTAATGAAAAAAATTGGGTATCCTGAACCCAGCCGAAACTACGATAACTACACGGTGAATCCTTATTCTTGGTTTGAAAACGTTTTAGAAGGAAACCGCTTTGATACTCGTCGATCAGTTGCTAAAATTGGAAAACCCATTGATCGTGGTGAGTGGGGGATGACGGCTCCAACCAATAATGCTTATTATAATTCTCTTTTAAATGAGATTGTTTTTCCAGCGGGAATTTTACAAGAGCCTTTGTTTAGCGTGAACGCTGATTTAGCGGCTAATTACGGTGCGACGGGTGCAACTATCGGTCACGAGATCACACATGGTTTTGATGATGAAGGTCGACAGTTCGACGAAAGTGGAAATCTTAAAGATTGGTGGAGTGAATCGTCCATTAAGCGCTTTAATGAAAAAGCACAATGTTTATCTAAACAGTATGATAATTATACTGTAGCTGATGGAGTTCATTTAAAAGGTGAGCTGACATTAGGTGAAAACATTGCTGATTTAGGTGGTTTAAAAATCGCTCTCAATGCCTATAAAAAAGAATCTCCTCAAACTCCAACAACAGAAGAATACCAAAGATTTTTTGTGGCTTATGCTCAATCTTGGTGTGGAAAAGCGACGCCTGAATACGAAAAAAATATCGTTCAAGTGGATCCCCATTCACCAGCTCGTTATCGCGTTAATGGTGTAGTCGTAAATATGCCAGAGTTTAGTAAAGCTTTTAGTTGTACAGAGTCACAACCGATGAATCCAACCAATCGC
>Ga0154020_10003446_pt1 | contig 19024 bp, 9 predicted proteins | sample Klosneuvirus_201_FD_109709 | JGI IMG/M metagenome (GOLD analysis project Ga0154020, IMG submission 109709) | Active sludge microbial communities from wastewater, Klosterneuburg, Austria - Klosneuvirus_20160825_MG | ecosystem: Engineered > WWTP > Aerobic digester > Activated sludge | place... | reverse complement strand
CCTGTCGCGCTTCCCGGGCACGCGCGAGTGGGTGTTCAAGCACGCGCTGGTGCGCGAGGTGGCGTATTCCAGCCTGGGCGATCGCGAACGGAACGAGCTGCACGCGCTGGCCGCCGGTTGGCTCGCCAGCATGGGTGAAGACGCCGCGACCGTGGCCGGCCACTACGATCTCGGACAAGAGCAGGTGGCCGCGGCCGAGCACTGGGCGCGGGCCGCGCAGCGCGCGCTGGCCACCAATGCGCTGGCCGATGCGCTGCGCATGGCCGAGCGCTCGCTGGCGTTCGCCGAAGAAAAACCCCAGGCCTTCTTGCGAGCCTCGTATCTGGACGAAGCCCACAGCCGGCTGGATCCGCGCTCGAGCGAGCGCGAGACCGCCGTCAGCGCCATGGAAGACAACGTGTACGACGAGGCGAGCACGGTGCGCGCCACGGGCGCCCGCGCCCGCTACGACGACGCACGCGGGGTCGGCCACGACATCACCGAGCGCCTGGCGGAGACCCGAGACCGCGCCGCTGCCCTGGGGCTGCACGACGAAGAGGCGCGCTGCTCGGCCGTGCTGGCCATTCGCCTGGCGTTCGCCGGGCGGTTCGGCGAGGCCGAGGCCGAAGCGTCGCGGCTGCTCGAGCTGGCCGAGCGCCGCGCGATCTCGGCGGCAGCCGTGGACGCCTGGCAGACCTTGGCCATCGTGCGCCAGACCCAGGGCGCCGTGACCGCCGCGCTCGAGGCCCGCCGCAACGCGGTCAAGGCCGCGCGCTCTGCCGGCTTGAAAGAGCGCGAGGCCATGCTGATGACCAACCTGGGGTTCGCGCTGACCAGCATTGGCGCCCGGCAAGAGGCGCGCGGCGCCCTCGAGACGGGGCTCGCGCTGGCGGACGCCATCGGCTCGTCGGGCGCGGTGCGCCACGCGCAGATGAACCTGCTCGGGTGGGCGGCGACCTTCGGCAACGACAAGGCCCTGGAGGCACACCTGGCCGAGGTTCGAGCCGAAGCCGACTCGACCGCCAGCGGCGTGTGGGCCGCGCCCGACCGCGCCAACCTGGGCGTGTTGTTCTATCGGGGCATGGAGCTCTTGCGGGCGAAGAACGAGGCATCGTGCAAGCGCGCCGCGGCGCTGCTCCGCATGGCGGCTCAGGGCTACCGCGCCACGGGCAATCGCGACATCTTGCCGGCGGCGCTGGGCCTTTGGGCCGAGGCCGAGCGCCGCTGCGGCAATCACGATCGCGCGGCCGAGCTGGCCCGCGAAGCCGCCGAGATGCTCGAGAACGGTGCGCCGTGCCTGCTCAACGAGTCGTCGGTGTACCTTCCCCTGCACGACGCGTGCGTCGAGCTGGGTGACGCCGATCACGCCAAGCAAGCGGTCACCCGCGGGTTGATGCCCCTGCAACGCCGGCTCGAGGGGCTGCTCGGCACCACCTACGCGCGGCTCTTCCTGACCGAGCTGCCGAGCAACGCAGCGTTGCTGGCCGCGGCCGAAGGCTACGGCCTGGTGCCCGAGCGGATCCACCGGCTGCTCGAGACGAGCAACTGAATTAGCCCGCGAGCGCCTTCGAGATCCGGCGGCACGCCTCTTCGACCCGCGGCGGATCCTCGATCAGCGCGAAGCGCACGAAGCCCTCGCCGCCGCGGCCAAAGCCGGTACCCGGCGAGACCGCGACGTGCGCCTTGTCGATCAGCCAGTTGGTGGTCTCGAGCGACGACATGCCCTTGAGCTTCTGCGGGATCTTCGCCCAGACGAACATGCTGCCGCTGGGCTCGGGCACGTCGCCCCAGCCCGAAGCCGAGAGCCCGCGAGTCAGGGTGGTGGCACGGGCCTGATACAGATCGCGGATCTCGTCCACCAGGCCGTCGCCATGCTCGAGGGCCCACGCCGCCGCCGCCTGCAGTGGGATGAAGGTGCCGTAGTCCATGTAGGTCTTCATGTGCGCCAGCGCCCCCACCATGCGGGGGTTGCCCACCATGAACGCGATGCGCCAGCCTGGCATGTTGTAGCTCTTCGACATCGAGAAGACCTCGACGGCGAAGCGCTTCACCTCTTCGCGATCGACACCGCAGTCGAAGATGCTGGGGGCGAACCGGGCGCTGAAGTCCAGATCGGCATAGGCCGCATCGTGGAGCAGCATGGCGCCCTCGTGCTGCACCACGCGAACCAGATCGGCCAGCGCTTCGCGCGAGATGACGTATCCGGTGGGGTTGTGCGGGTAGTTCGCGATCACGAACTTGGTCTTCCCACCCTTCTTGCGCACGCTCTGCAGCGAGTCGGCGACGGCCTTGGCGGGCTCCACCTCGGCGACGACCGAATAGCCCACCACGTCGGCGCCCGCGATGGCGGGTGCCCCCTCGTGGATCGGGTAGCACGGGTCCGGGACCACCGCGGTGTCACCGCGGTCCAAGATGGCCAGGCACAGGTGGCTGATGCCCTCTTTGGCGCCCATGGTCACCAAGAGGTCGGTGTCCACCTCGAAGCGCGTTCCATAGCGCCGCTCGTACCACTTGCCGAGCGCAGCGCGCAGCGCGGGCAGGCCGCGACCGGGGTGATAGCGGTGGTTTTTCCCGATGTCGGCCGCGGCATGCAGCTGCTCGACGATGGCCTTCGGCGTGGGCTTGTCGGGGTTGCCGAGGCCCAGATCGATGAGATCCGCTCCGGCCTCGATGGCCTGCTTCTTCACCGCGTCGGTGGCGACGAAGGCGTAGGTGGGAAGGGCGTCTGCGCGAGGGAAGGACCAGGGATGCGTCACGAGGCCGGAGGTAGCAAAAACCCGACGCGCTGTCACCAGCGCCGCGCGCGCCCCGAACGCTGCTCGACCACCGTGGCTTGATCTTGCTCTTTCTTGATCAAGACCCCGCCAAAAGGCAGCTCGGCCTTGATGCGGTCGGCGCCCACGTTGCTCTTCGATAGCACGGCGATCCAGTCGATCAGCTCGCTGGTGCTGGGCCGCTTGCGCAGCCGCGGCACCGCGCGCACGTCGTAGAACGCGCCGATCGCCTGATCGACCAGCTCTTCGTCGACCTCGGGGTGGTGCACACGCACGATGCGCTTCATCAGCTCGGGCTCGGGGAAGTCGATGAAGTGAAACACGCACCGACGCAAGAAGGCGTCGGGCAGCTCTTTTTCGTTGTTGCTGGTGATGATCATCACCGGCCGGTGTCGGGCGACCACCTCGTCCCCCGTCTCGGTCACGGTGAAGCGCATGCGGTCGAGCTCGTGCAAGAGATCGTTCGGGAACTCGAGGTCGGCCTTGTCCACCTCGTCGCTGAGCAGCACCACGCGCTCGGTGGACGACAAGGCCCTGCCGAGCGGGCCCAGCTTGATGTAGCGCCGGATGTCTTTGACCGCCTCGGGGCCGGCATCGCCGAAGCGTGCCTCGTACAGGCGCTGCACCGTGTCGTAGACGTAGAGGCCGTCTTGCGCCCGGGTGGTGGACTTGACCGGCCAGTGGATCATCGCATGACCCATGGCCTCGGCGATGGCGGCGGCGAGCAGCGTCTTGCCCGTGCCGGGCTCACCCTTGACCAAGAGCGGGCGCTCGAGGGCGATTGCCGCGTTCACCGCGGCTTCGAGCGCGGGGTCGGTGATGTAGCTCTGGGTGCCGCAAAACTGCCGAAATGACTCGATCACGGATCGGCCTCTTAGCACGAGCGCGGCGAGTTGGCTCGCCTCTCGCGACCCGTGTTAGACCCGGGGCCCCATGTCGGTGCGCTACGAGATTCGGGCCGCGTTGCCGGAAGACGAACCGCAAATCCTCGCGCTCGCACACCACTTGAACACGGTCAACCTGCCCAACGACCAAGGGCACATCCAGCGCTTGCTCGACCACAGCAAGAAGAGCTTTGCCGCCGAGATCCGCAACGTTTCTCACCGCAAGTTCGTGTTCGTGCTCTGGGACCTGGAAGAGCAGCAGGCGGTGGGCACCAGCATGATCGTGGCCCAGCTCGGCCGCCGCGACGCGCCCTACATCTACCTCGACGTGATCGACGAGGAGAAGTACAGCCGCAATCAAGATCAGCACTTCCACCACACGGTGCTGCGCATCGGCTTCTCGGACAAGGGCCCCACCGAGATCGGCGGGCTGGTCGTGCTGCCGAGCCATCGGGCGGCGAAAGATCGGCTGGGGCTGCTGATCTCGTACGTTCGCTTCCTGTACATCGCCACGCATCGCGACCTGTTCCAGGCCGAAGTGCTGGCCGAGCTGTTGCCGCCGCTCGAGCCCGACGGCACCAGCCACCTGTGGGAGGCGCTCGGCCGACGCTTCTGCAACCTGAGCTATGCCGAGGCCGATCTGCTCTCGAGCGAGAACAAGGAGTTCATCAAGGACTTGTTCCCCGGTGGGCTGCTCTATGCCTCGCTCTTCTCGAAAGAAGCCCAGGGCGTGATCGGCAAGGTCGGCGCTCAGACCAAGGGCGTCGAGAAGATGTTGAAACGCATCGGCTTCCGCTACGCGCACCGAGTGGACCCGTTCGACGGCGGGCCACACTTCACCGCGCCCACCGACGAGATCTCGCTGGTGCAGGAAACCACGGTACGGCGCCTGGTCGGTGCGGTGAGCCCGACGGACGCCACGGTGACCGGCCTGTGCGCGCGCGAGTTCACCGGCCCCCCCCATTTCCGCGCGGTTCCGTGCGGCATGGTGCTGCAGGGCAAAGACGGCGTGCGCCTGCCGCTGGGCGCCATCGAGCACCTGGGCCTGTGCGAGGGCGACCCGGTGTCGTGCCTGCCGATCCGCTGAGCCGCTACTTGATGGGCGGCGGGGGCGGGGCGATCAGCGTCAGGTTGAGGCCGCCGGGGTACTGGTAGCTGGTGTAGCTGCCGTAGCCGACCACCTGGATGCCGACGGCCTTGTCGCTGGTGAGCAAGTGCGCGCCGCCGACCCCGGCGCTGAGCTTGGCGCGCAGCACCGAGTAGCCGCTACCCAGGGGGCTGGGCGCGCCCGCCGCAGCGGAACCGTCCAAGATGACCTGCGCGTTGTCGGGCATGACGATGTCGACGTACGACACGTCGTAGTCGTCGGGCGCGAGGAACACGTACTTGGTGCGGAACTGCTCCACTGCGGTGGCCAGGCTCTGCGCAGGGTCACCCTTCTGCTGCTCGCCGGGCGTGGGGTCGACCAGCTGTGCGCCGAGCTGGAACATGCCGACTGCGAACTCGCTGGAGCCGACGATCTCGAACGGCTGCTTGACGATGGCCAGGTCGACGACCTGCCCTGCGCCGATGGTGGAGGGTGCGCCGGGCGGCGGGCTACCGCTCGGGTAGGTGAGCTGGGTGCCGTCGACGTTGCCGTAGATGCGCACCACGTGACCGGGAACGTTGCCCAGGGGGCCAGTGGGCGGCACCACGAAGTAGTGCTTGCCCAGCGTTTCGGCCGGAAACACGCTCTCTTCGATGTGATCGCAGGCCGGCGTGCCGATCGGCGACTGGATGCAGGGAATGCCGTGAATGACCTGCACGGGCTGCTTGGACTGGATCAGCGTCCCCGAGAGATCGCCGTTGGCCGCGCCCAGAAGCTGCACCACCTCGCCGCGATTCACGTTGAACTTCGCGACCTGTCCGGGGCCGGTCTGGCTGACACCGCCGCCCGCCACGATCGTCGCCGTGAGCCCGGTGAGCACGCTCACCTCGGTGTTGTCGGCAGTGCCGGTGATGGCCATGTATGGCCCCATGTTGAGCCCGACGGCGGACCAACCCTTCTGGCCAGTGATGCGGTAGTTGCCGGTGAGCGCGGTGGTCGGCAGAAGCAGCGACGCGTCGTTCGAGAACGAGAAGCACCCGACGGGTTTGCCATAGCTGGGGCACACGTTGTTGCCCGGGCACGACGACCAGTTCTTGCCGGGCGGCCCGCCCTGCCCCTTGTACTCGAGGGCGTTGAATTGATACGCCGTGACGGGCACCGAGCTGGTGAGGTGGTACGCGCCGCCGGGGGCGCGGACCGTCTGCGTGAGCGCTTGCGCCGTTCCGCAGACGTCGACCTGCGGACCTTTCAGCTCCGGGACCCACGGCAGGTAGAACTTCTCGAGACCGTTGGGCGGCACCTGCCCCGTGGCCACCTGCTGCCCGTTGCGCTCGACCACGACGTCAGCCGGCTTGTCCCCGGCGTTCGCGACCACGACGGCGAAGTCGAAGACCGTCCAGACGTTGTTGGCCACCACCGTCGGCCAGAAGTCGCAACCGATGTACGTCTTGGCGACTGCGGCCTCGGCGCAGGTCTTCGGATCGCCGACGAAGCCGCCGCCGCTGCCGCCGCCTGCGCCCCCGCCGCCCACGTTGATCCCGCCGTTGCCCCCGACGTTGATCCCACCGCCGCCACCGGTGCCCCCGGCGTTGCCCGCCGCGGCCGTACCCCCACCGCTGCTGCCCGCGCTCGAACAGGCCGAGGCCGCGATGAGCGTACCGACCATGCCAAGAACACACGCACCCCAAAGCTTGCGCCGCATCCGCGGATTATGGCCGAGCGTACGGGTCAGGTCCAAGCCCGGAACGGGTGGCTGCTCAAAAATCGTGGCGGAAGCCGACCTGCGGCGAGATCAGGACCAGCAGCTTGCCGGTCAGCGCCTGCTTGCCGAAGGTGCCCTCACCGTCGGTGACGCACCCCGGCGCGGCGGAAGCCCCGCAATTGCCGGTCAAGACCGCAGTCCCCTCGGGCCATTCGGGCTGGGTCAGCGCCCAGAGCATCAGCGCCTGCACGCCGAGTGAGAGCTCCGAGCGCCCCATCCGACGACCGAAGCGAACCTCGGGGGCGGCGTACAGGTAGCGCGCGGGCGACGACTCTTCGACGGTGTCGATGGAGTAGCGAGCGGACTTGCCGGTGCCGTCGGGGTTGGTCTCGAAGTGACCGCTGCGCGTATCGGTGACCCCGCCGATCAGGGCCCCGACGCCCAGCCGCGCCGTGAACGGCAGGCGAGGGCCAGTCCGGTATCCGATCGACGCGCCGGCCAAGAGCCCGCGAAGCCACAGCGTATCGAACGCCTGGCCCTCGTTCGCAGGGCGCCCCACCGGCGTCAGCCCGGCGTCGCGCCCGGACACCTTCTGCCGCACGGCCAGGTACCCCACGTCGAGCGACACGGTCAGCTTGTTGCTCAGGTTGTAGCCCACGCGCCCGAGGGCTAGGCCGCCCTGGGTCAGCGATTTCACGCAATCGCCGCTGCAGCCGTCTTCGAGATCGCTGCCCAGGCCAAACCCCACGACGGCGCCCAACCCGAGCTCCAGGGCGATGGCCGGAGGGCTGTCCACCTTCCAGAGCGGCGAGTCGGGGTCGCGCTCGAGACCCACGCTGAGCACCTCGCGCTGACCCGCCGCGAGCGAGAGCTGACGCTTCTTCGTGACGAACCCCTCGGCGCTCACCTCGATCTGGTGGGCGCCGGAGCGCAGCCGGCCGTCCCAGACCCCGCTGCCCACCGAGACGCCGTCGACGCTGACCGTCGCCCCGGCCGGCTTGGGCTCGATGCGCACCTGGCTGTCGAGGGGCTCGAGCGCCAGCGTGAGCGCGGTCTCTTGGCCCAGCTTGACGCTGATCAGCGCGGGCTGGGTCCCCAGGTTGCCCTCGCCGCGCAAGAACACGGTGTGGTCCCCCAGCGGGAACGGCCCTTCCCACGGGGTCTTTCCGACCACCACGTTGTCGATCAACAGCTCGGCCGGGCGCCCGCCCTTCTCGACGACCTTCAGCGTTCCGGATTGCGTGAGCGCCGTGAGCTTCACGTCGATGGGAACGTTCTGGCCGCCGCTGACGTCGATGCGCTGCTCGAACGGCGAGAACCCGCGCTTGAAAACCCGCACCACGTGCGACCCGACCGAGACGCGCAGCGGGCCCGTGGTCGGGCTGGTGCCGCGGTCGCGACCGTCGATCACGATGCTGGCCCCCGGCTCGGTCATGCGAATGTCGACCGTGCCCACCCGCGAGCGCAGCTCGGACACCTCGCGCTCGACCAGCGACTTGTCGGCCGGTGGCAAGTTCGGGAACTCGCGCAAGAGCGCGTCGAACATGTCGAGCGCCTCGTCGAAGCGATGCAGCCGACGCAGGCAGATGGCGGCGTTCTTGGTGGCCGCACGGGTCGCGAAGATCTCGCGCGAGCGCGCGAACTCGACCAGCGCGGCGTCCCACGCCTCTTCATCGAACAGCGAGAGGCCGCGCTCGAAGTGGGTGCGGGCGTCCGCCTTCTTCTGCTCGGTGGGATCGGGCGCCGGCGGTGCCGGCTTGGTTGGCTCTTCCGCCGGTGCCGCCGTTTGGGCCGGCGGTGTCTTGGGCTTCTTGCCCCCCTTCTTCTGAGCCAGGGCGACGGCAGAGAGGCACGACAGCGCCAGGACCAAGAGAGCAATGAGGAGCTTCCGCGGCATGCTCGCTTGGCTTCTACTGGAAATCCTTGTCCACGCTAAGCCCGGGTTTCTTCCCACCCAAGGGCTTGGTGGACGCCGCAGAGGGCGCGGCGACGCCGGGCGCCGGACCCCAGCGCTTGGCACCGGGCTTGGCGCTGGGCGCCGCCGAGGCTTCGGGAGCAGCGGCGACCTCCGGCGGCGCTTCCACCGCGGACGGCGTGGGTGCCGGAGCGGCTGGGGCCACCGCGGCGGGCTCGTGCTTGACCGGCGCGTCGGTCGCCGGGGCCGCAGCGGGCGCCGCGGGCGCGGCTCGACCGAGCAGCAGCGCGACCGTCACGGCCACGCCGGCAAACACGACGGCGCCGGCGATCACCCAGGGGGCGCGGCTCTTTTTCTGGGTCGCGACGGCTGCGCCCAGGCCCGGAACCTCGGAGACGTCCGGGCGGGTGATGCCGACGATGCCCGATGCTTCGCCGCTGGGTCGCGCCGTGAGGTCCGAGACCGACGACACGTCGCTGACGCCGCTGAGGCTCGCGCGCGACGGGGGCGGCTGCGATTCCAGCACTTGGCGCAAGGTGGCGGTCTCTGCCGCCTTCTTGTCGGCGCGCTCCAGGGCAGCGGCAAGCCGCGCCTTCTGCTCGTCGCGTGAGCTGGCCGCCAGCTTCTTCACGAACGCCGCCACGGGCTCTTCCGAGCTGACGCGCATGCTGGCCGGCAACGCTTGGTCGAGGGCCACCAGCAGATCGTTCGCCGACTTGTAGCGCCGAGCCGGATCCTTCGCGAGCGCCTGCATCACCACGCGCTCGAGCGGCAGCGGGTAGCCCGGCACGAGCTTGCGCGGCGACATCGCCGGCTCGGGCGAGCAGATGCGATACAACGTGGCCGCGTCCGACTCTTTGCGGAATGGGTGCTTCCCCGTGGTCATGGCGTACAGCACGATGCCCAGAGCGAACACGTCCACGCGCCGGTCGATGGTCTCACCCTGGATCTGCTCCGGGGCCATGTAGGCCAGCTTGCCCTTGATCTGGCCGCCCTGGGTGTTGAAGCCGCCCGAGCCCGAGGCCTTGGCGACGCCGAAGTCCACCACCTTGGTCACACCATCGTAGGTGACCAACAAGTTCTGCGGCGAGACGTCGCGATGCACCAGCCCCACGAGCTCGCCCGCGCCGTCACGCAATTCGTGGGCGGCATGCAGCCCGGCCGAGGCCTGCATCGCGATGCGCACCGCGATGGGCAACGGGATGCCACCGCTCTGGCGCGCGGCCTTGATCAGGGTGCTCAGCGGGACCCCCTCGATCCACTCCATCACCAGGAACAGCACGCCGTCTTGCTCGCCCAGATCCATGATCTCGACGACGTGCGGGTGACGCACCTGCGAGGCGAGCGAGGCCTCGTCCAAGAACATGCGCTCGAACTGCGGATCTTCCGACAGCTTGGGCAGCATGGTCTTGACCGCCACGATCTTCTGGAAACCGCGCGACCCCTTGAGTCGGGCCGCCCACACCATCGCCATGCCACCCGAAGCGATGGGAATGAGCAGCTCGTAGCGGCCCAGGGTGTGACCCGCCCCGACGTCACCCGCGGGGATTTGTGTTGCGGTGTCGCTCAAGGTGCCACTCTCAGTCTATCTTCCGGACGGCGGATTTCAATCCGCGCCGGCGCAGGAGCGCGAGCCCCAGGCCCAGCGCGAGCGCCCACGGCGCGCCGCGCCCGGAATTGCCCTCGGCGCCCGTCACGCGGCACCCGCAGCCGCCCTCGTCGCCGGCCGGTTTTGCCGGCGGCCGGCAGGTGTTGTCGGAAGCGGAGCAGACCGCCGGCAAGACGCAGTCGTCGACCGACGCGCAGGCCGTCTTGCATGCGCCCAGCTCGCACTTGTACGGAGCGCAGTCTTTCTCGAGCCCGTCGGGCGAGATCACGGTGTGATCGCCAGCGCAGGTGTTGCCCGCCGGGGTGCAGGTCTTGTCGGGCGCGCAGACGTACCCCGAGGCGCAATCCGTGTTCTTCTCGCAGCCCTTCTTGCACTTGTCGCCGCCGCACACGTAGGGCGAGCACGAATGGGCCGCGCCGGGCTCGCAGGTGCCGTTGCCGGCGCAGAAGCTCGGGGTCTCGTCGGTGCCGGTGCAGGTCGTGCCGCACGCCACGCCGCTGCCCGGGTACTCGCAGGCCGCGGGGTTGACCCCGTCGCAGGTGCCTTCGCAGGCCGTGCCTTCGCCCTTGCACTGGGGGCGCGTGCCATGGGGCTTGCCGGTCGCCGGCGAGCAGGTGCCCTGGTTGGGTGCCACGTCGCACGCCGAGCACTGACCATTGCACGCGCTGTCGCAGCAGTACCCGTCTGCGCAGAAGCCGGATTGGCACTGGGTACCGGCCGAGCACTGCATACCGTTCGGTTGCTTGCCCTTGCACTGGCCGGCGTCGCAGAAGTTCCCGGTCAAGCAGTCGGAGCTCGTGGTGCACGGGTTGGCGCACTGGTTGTTCAGGCAGGCGTGCGGCGAGCAATCGACGCCGGTGGACTCGTTCTCGCACGTCCCGAGGCCGTCGCAGATGTAGCCCTTGACGAAGTTCCCCACGCAGGTGGTCGAGCCCGGCTTGCAGGTGGTGCCCTTGGTGTAGAACCGGCAGAGCCCGGTCCCGTTGCAAGTGCCGTCCCGCTTGCAGGTGGCGGCGCCATCGTCCGGGCACTCGGCGTCGGGGTCACTGCCGTCTTTGATGGGCTCGCACTCGCCGTCCTGACCGCCACCCTTCTTGGCGGCGCTGCAGGCCTGGCAGGTGCCGGTGCACGCCGTGGCGCAGCATACGCCGTCCACGCAATAGCCCGAGGTGCAGTCGGCGCTCGCCGTGCACTGCGAGCCGTTGGTCTGCTTCGACTTGCACACGCCCTTGTCGCAGAAATTGCCGCCCAGGCAGTCGGCGTTGCTGGCGCACGGGTCCTTGCAGGCGTTGGCCGCGCACACGTAGGGCGCGCAATCCGTGCCCGTTGCGTCGAACCCGCAGCTGCCCAGGCCGTCGCAGATCTGTCCCTTCACCAGGTTGCCCACGCACTGGGTGGCGCCGCAGGCCTCGCCCTTCTTGTACAGGCGACACGCCCCGAAGCCGTTGCACATGCCGTCGCGATCGCAGGTGGCGGAGCCGTCGTCCGGGCACTCGGCGTCCGGATCGGCGTTGTCCCCGATGGGCCCGCATTCACCGTCCACACCGCTGCCCTTCTTGGCGGCGGTGCAGGCCTGGCACAAGCCGGTGCAACTGGTGGCGCAGCACACCTTGTCCACACACTGGTTCGACGCGCACTGGTTCGCACCGGTGCAGGCGGCACCGTTCAGCTGCTTGCCCTTGCACACACCCGCGTCGCAATAGTTGCCGCTGCTGCAGTTCGCGTCGGAGACGCACGGGCTCGAGCACTTGTTGGCCGAGCAGGTATAGGGTGCGCAGTCGGTACCCACCGGATCGTACTGGCACGAGCCGAAGCCGTCGCAGAACTGGCCCGAGACCTTGTTGCCGATGCAGGCCGACGAGCCGCAGGCCGTTCCCTTGGCGTATTGCCGGCAGGTGCCGAACCCATTGCACATGCCGTCGCGGTTGCAGCTCGAGGCGCCGTCGTCGGGGCAGTCGTTGTCGGGGTCGATACCGTTGGAAACCGCGCCGCACTCGCCGTCGACGCCGTTGCCCTTCTTGGCGGCGCTGCACGCCTGGCACGTGCCCGTGCAGGGGGTGGCGCAGCACACGCCGTCCACGCAGTAGCCCGATTGGCACTGGTTGGTGCCGCCGCACACTGCACCGTTGGCCTGCTTGGGCGTGCACACCCCGGCCTTGCAGAAGTTGCCGCTGGTGCAGTTCGCGTCGGTCGTGCAGGGCGTCTGGCACACACCGGCGCCACACACATAGGGTGTGCAGTCGGTACCGGTTGCGTTGTTGCCGCAGGTGCCGAAGCCGTCGCAGCTCTTTCCGGTCTTGGCGTTGCCGATGCAGACGTCGGCGCCGCACACCGTGTTCTTGGCCCACAGGCGGCAGGCGCCGGCACCGTTGCACCAGCCGTCGGTGCTGCAGGTGCTCTGGGCGGTGGTGGCACACTCGCTGTCGGGGTCGGTGCCGGTCTTGATCGGGCCGCACTCGCCGCCCAGGCCGCCACCCTTCTTCGCGACGCTGCAGGCCTGACACTGCCCGGTGCAGGCCGTGGCGCAGCACACGCCGTCCACGCAGTAGCCCGAGGTGCAGGCGTTGGGACCGCCGCAGGTGGCGCCGTTGGCTTGTTTGGGCTTGCAGGTGCCGGCCTCGCAGAAGTTCCCCGAGACGCAGTCCAGATCGTTGGCGCAGGGTGTCGCGCACGAGCTGCCCTTGCACAGATAGGGCGCGCAGTTGGTGCCCGTGGTGTCCAGCACGCAGCTGCCGAAGCCGTCGCAGACCTGGCCCGTCGAGTTGTTGCCCACGCAGGTGGTCGCACCGCAGCTGGTGCCCTTGGCGTATTTGCGGCAAGCGCCGGCGCCGTTGCACTGCCCGTCGTTCTGGCAGGTCGCCGAGCCTTGATCGGTGCACTCTGCATCGGGATCCGAGCCGTCCTTGATGGCTCCGCACTCGCCGTCCACGCCGCTGCCCTTCTTCGCGACGCTGCACGCCTGACACAGCCCGGTGCACGCCGTGGCACAGCAGACCCCGTCGGTACACACGCCGCTCGAGCACTGCGAAGCGCCCGTACACGGCGCACCGCTGGGCTGGTCGAACTGGCAGGTCCCGTCGGACGTCCGGCAGTAAGCGTTGGCGGCGCAGTGCGCATCCAGCGTGCACGTGGTGCGGCAGTCGGTCGCGCTGGCGCACACGTACGGCGCGCACGACGTCTGTGTCGACAGGCAGGCGCCGCCGCCGTTACAGGCGTAGGTCGTTCGGCTGCCACTGGCACACGAGGGTGTCCCGCACTGCGTTCCGGGGTTGTACATGGCGCAGGCGCCCGCGCCGTTGCACACCCCGGTGGTCCCGCACGAGAGCGCTCCCTGGTCCGTGCACTCGCTGTCGGGGTCGGTGGCGCTGGCGATCACGCCGCACACGCCGTTCAGCCCGCCGCCTTTCTTGGCTCCGGTGCACGCCTGGCAGGTGCCGGTGCACGGCGTGTCGCAACACACCCCGTCCACGCAGTATCCCGCAGCGCACTCGCCCGTCCCCAGACAGGGCCCACCCTGCGGAACCAGCTTGAAGAGCTCGGCGGTGTTCAGGTACCCGCTGCCACCGTAGCCGCCGGCGGTGAACATCTCGCCGGTGCCGAGCAGCACGGCGTCCGGATCCGCATAGTACCGGCTGCTGGTCATGTCGCCGGTGTTGGTCCAGGTGTTGGCGGCCGGGTCGTAGACCTCGCTGCTGGCGAGGTACGTGCACCCCGCGGGACAGCCGTAACCACCCGCAAACAGCACCTTGCCGTTCTGAAGCACGCCGCCCAGGCCCCACCCACGGCCCACGTTCATGTTGGCGGCAGCCGACCACGAGTTCGAGGCGACGTCGTAGATCTCGGCAGAGTTGGAGTAAGTGCTGGTGTAGCCGCCGGCGACCAGCACCTTGTTCCCGGACGAGATGGCGGCGCCGAGGTGCCCGTAGCGCACGGCGGACATCGACGCCGTGCTCGACCAGGCGTTGGTGGCCGGGTCGTAGATCGACGCGGTGTTGGTCGAAGGGGAGCCACCGGCCACGAACACCTTGCCGCTGGCAAGGCGCGTCGCCGAGTGCTGATAGCGCCCGGTCGGCAAATTGCCCGCGGGCGTCCAGGCATTGGTCGCCGGGTCGAACAGCTCTGCCGTCGCGGTGTAGCTGCCCGAGCCGTAGCCGCCGGCAGCGAGCACCTTGCCATTGGCCAGGGCCGTGGTGGTGTGCAAATAGCGGCTCACCGCCATCGACCCCACCAGAGTCCACAGGCCGGTCGAGCTACTGTAGCGCTCGGCGGTCGCCAGGTACCCGACGCTGCCGTAGCCGCCCGCGACCAATGCTTCGCCGCCCGGCAGCGGCTCACCGCTGGTGTAATAGCGCGGGTTGTTCAAGCTGCCGGTCGTGGCCCAGGTGCCCGTGGTGCGATCGTAGAGCTCGGTCGGGCCGACGTAGGTGCACGACGGCGTGCAGCCATAGCCGCCGGCGGCGAGCACCTTGCCGGTGCTCAGCAGGGTCAGCGACGGGAAGTACGCGCGCTGGTAAGTCATGGAGCCGGTCGCCGTCCAGGTCGGATCGAGTGCGACCGGATAGGTCAGCCCGGCGTCGTCGAAGCTGACGCTCAGCTTGCAGCTGGCAGCCCCCGGCGCGGTGACCGCGCGCCCCCAGGGCGGTGCCGGGCTCTGATCGAGCGCACACCCCTCGACCGCGACCGCTGCCACCCGCCGCTCACCTTTGGCATCGATGGCGAAGGGCGGTGACATGCGCAGCCGCGGGGCGCCCGCCGCGTCGAGCAGCTCGAGCACCCCCGAGACGAAGCGCAGCCCCGCCACCTTCGAGACGTCGAGCACGTAGCCGACTCGCGTTCGCTCGGGGCGCGCACTCCAGATCACGAAATCCTCGGTCCCTTCGGCGGTCGGGCGATGAACCACGTCGACGCCCGAGCCCAGGCCGCCGAAGTACACGGCGACTCCGTCGGCGATCGAAGCCGGGACGGCGCTCGCGCCGTCCAGGGCGAACTGCACCGCCACGCCCGAGGTCTCGTCCTCGACGGACACGGCGCCGGAAGCCTGTTCGGGCAACGAAACCCGCGCGTGTCTCGAATCGAGACGCGTCGGCGGGTCACGCAGCAGCACGCGGAGCCGATCCCCGTCGCCCACGAACCCGACTCGGCCTTCGCCGATCAATGACAGCTCGGCGACTCGGCTCGGAGGCGTCAGGCCACCGGGCGCCGACCGAAGTGGTGCCCGCTCGTGGGACACCCGGAAGGTCTGGCGAAGCTCGGTGACCCGCGTGCGTGCCGCATCGGAGTCGGCGACGGCGATCCCCGATGCCACGCGGCTCTGCGGCGCGCCGGCTTCGCCGCGCGACCCACCCTCGTCCGAGCACGCGGCGAACACCGAGAAGCCGAGACCAAGGACCGCCAGCGTGCCGCAAACCCTGAAGCGATGGTGCGCCATGTCTTCCTTCGGCGCGGGGGTGCCAACTGGGGCGCGCGCCAACCTAGCAGCCTAGCAGCGCCGGCAAGCCTTCGGAATATCGGGGCAAAAGCCACAGGCACCGACATTGGTCCCGAGCCCGGCGCGGGGGGCGCCTTTCCGGGCCGCGTGCAAGCTCTCGCCCCGCCGGGGTCCATCTTCACATGGCAGCGCTTCGTGCCTGGGCCCCGCTGGTGCTTGCACTGTTTCTGGGCTGCGGAGCCACCCCGCCCGAAGAGGCGACCGCCGGCGGACAACCGGGGATCGCCACCGGAGGAGGCGGCAGCGGCGGCGGTGCCCTCACGCCCGACGGCGGGGGCGGCGTGAGCATCCAGCCCGGCTGCAGCGGCGGGTGCGCCGCCGGGACGTTCTGCAGCGCGAGCGGCAGCTGCATCCCCGACGGCACCTGCGCCGTCGACGGCGACTGCGGCGGGGGCAAGCTGTGCGACGCGACCACGCAGCTCTGCGCGGTCGGCGGCAACTGCGGTCAGAAGCCGTTCAAGCTGGTGGCCCAGGCGCCCAACCTGATGATCGTGCTCGACCGCTCCGGAAGCATGGGCAAGTCGGTCCCGGGCTCGGGGAAGAGCCGTTGGCAGGTCGCCGCCGAGGCGCTCGCGCAGGTCTTCAAGAAGTACGACGGCAAGATCGACTTCGGCCTTTCGCTGTTCTCGGCTTGCCAGGCCCAGGGCTGCGCGCCGGGCGTCATCGACGCCGCCATCCCCACCCCGGTCGCGACCCTGCAGGCCGCCATCGCTGCCACCAAGCTCTGCAACAGCGGCCACAACGAGACCGTGATTGGCGGCACGCTGCAGGCCCTGGTGGGGCACCCTGCCCTGCAGGTGCCTGGCAAGCAGAACGTGGTGGTGCTGATCACCGACGGCGCGGACAACTGCGGCGGCGGCGGTGCGAACGCGGCCACGGCGCTGAAGAACCAACCCATCCCCGTGAAGACCTACGTGGTGGGCTTCTCGGGCGACGTGAACAAGGCCGAGCTCTCGAAGATCGCCACCGCCGCCGGCACGGCGCCCTACTATCAGGCCGAAAGCGCGGCCCAGCTCGACGCCTCGCTCGCGGCCATCACCCAGGACGTCGCCACCTGCAGCTACAAGCTGGACGAGGTGCCGCCTTCATCCGGACTGTGGGTGTTCTTCGACAAGGATCCGAAGGGCGTGGCGCAAGACGGGACCAACGGCTGGAGCTACGACACGCCGAGCAACACCATCGTGTTCCACGGCAGCTCGTGCGATCTGATCAAGCAGGGCAAGGTCACCGCCATCGACGTGATCTACGCGTGCGACAAGCCGGACCTGGGGTGATCAGCCCTCGGCCGGAGGCGCCACGTCGCTCGGCTCGCCCTCGGGCTTCGACAGCTGTCGCGCCCGCGTGCCGGCGTCGTCCTTGAACACCCGCCCGTCCACCATGCGCACCACACGCGGCATGCTCTCGGCAAAGCCGGGGTTGTGGGTCACGACCACGATGGTGGTGCCGTGCTCTTTGTTGATCTGGAAGAAGAGATCGTGAATCGACTCGCTGGTCGTGGTGTCCAGGTTGCCAGTGGGCTCGTCGGCCAAGAGCAGCTTCGGACCGAGCACCAGCGCGCGCGCGATGGCCACCCGCTGCTGCTCGCCCCCGGACAGCTCGCCGGGGCGGTGGGTCGCGCGGGGCGAGAGCCCGACCTCTTCGAGCAGCGCTGCGGCCCGCTTCTCCATCTCTTTCTTGCTGCGGCCCTGGATCAGCCCCGGCAGCATCAAGTTCTCGAGCGCGTTGAACTCGGGCAAGAGGTGGTGAAACTGGAACACGAAGCCGATCTCGCGGTTTCGCACCGCCGCCAGCCGCGCACCGGTCATGGTGGTCAGCTCTTCCCCCGAGAGCCGGATGCGCCCCGCGGTGGGCAGGTCCAGCGTGCCCATGCAGTGGAGCAGCGTGCTCTTGCCGGCCCCCGATGGGCCGACAATCGCCAGGATCTCGCCGGCCTTGATGGTCAGATCGATGCCACGCAGAACGTGCAACGTCCGCCCCATGTGCTCGAAGCTCTTCTCGAGTCCCTCGATGATGACCAGCGGCTCTGCCATGGCTTCTTTCACTCGTAGCGAATGCCGTCGACGGGCCGAAGGCGGCTCGCGGCGATGGCGGGATAGATGGTGGCGATGGTGGTGATCACCATCGCAGCAAGCGCGACCAGGGTGTAGTCGACCGGGTCCACCGAGATGGGCAGGCGATCGACGTAGTACACGTCGGGGTCGAGCCGCACGCCGAACCAGAGCAGCCCGAGCACCGTGCACAGGCCGGTCACCACGCCGAAGACGGTGCCAATGCCGCCGATGATCACGCCTTCGGACATGAAGATGCGCAAGATGGCGCGGTCGCTGGCGCCGATGGCCTTCATGATGGCGATCTCTTTGCTCTTCTCGGTCACCATCAAGAGCAGCGTGCAGATGATGCAGAAGCTGGCCACGGCGATGGCGATGCTCAAGATGATGAAGGTCGCGATCTTCTCGAGCTTGAGCGCCGAGAACAGGTTCTTGTTCGCCTCTTTCCAGTCGCGAACCTTCATGTCCTCGCGTGCCAGCGCCGTGTGGTGCCGAGCGATCACCGCTTCGAGCTCGGGGCGAGCGACCTCGACCGCCTCGGCGTCGTCGAGCTTGACCTCGACTGCGGTGGTCCGGCCGCGCAGATCGAGGAACTCCTGCGCGTCGTCGCGCTTCATGTAGAGGTGAGCCGAGTCGTACTCGTACATGCCGCTGTAGAAGATGGCGGCCACGCGGAACTTGCGACTTCGGGGCAAGACCCCCATGGGCCCCAGATCGCCCAGCGGGGCGACCAACGTCACCTCGTCCCCGACGTAGACGTGCAGCGTCCTGGCCAGCTCGCGACCGACGACGATGCCGGGGTGCACCGGCTCGGTGGCGCCCGTCACCTCGTCGTCCAGGTCCTTCTTCAGCCACGACTTGACCCGTGGCCCTTTCAAGAAGACCTCGCCACCGGTCGAGATGCCGATCACCTCTTCGGGGGGCAGGTCGGCCAGCTTCGCCGGCTCGTCCAGGTACGAGAACTTCCCGACCTCGATGTTCTGAACCAGATCGATCACCGAACCGATGCTGGTGGTGTCGATGCCGCGCACGATGGTGCCCGCGGTGTTCGAGCTGGACGACGCCATGGCTTCGCCGGCGGTGACCGGCGTGGCGGCCTTCACGCCGCGGATCAGCCGGACGTCACCGAGCAGGCCGTCGGCGCCCTCGAACCCGCCGTGGCTGCCCGCCTCGATCTTCATGTGGGCGTTGTTGCCCAGGATCTTGCGCTTCAGATCGGCGCCGAACCCGCCCATGATGCTGACCACCGCGCACAGCGCGAACGCGCTGACGGCCACGCCGGCGATGCTCAGGCCGGAGATGACGGTGAGGAACCCGCTCTTGCTGGCCCGCACGTGCCGCACGGCGATGAATGGGACAAAGCCGCGACCCTCGACGCGATCGAGCAGGCGCGGCAGCGCCAGGGCCATGAACCCGACCACGAAGCCCGTCCCCGAGAGCGCGGCGCCAACGCGCACGATCTGGTGCCAGAACACGAAGAAGCTGCCGCGGTGCTCGGGCAGCGTGGCGGCCCAGCCGCCCAGCGCGACCACGCCGAT